>Ga0082335_1000824_pt1 | contig 72895 bp, 73 predicted proteins | sample Subgrocontami58m_FD_72375 | JGI IMG/M metagenome (GOLD analysis project Ga0082335, IMG submission 72375) | Subsurface groundwater microbial communities from S. Glens Falls, New York, USA - GMW37 contaminated, 5.8 m (SPADES assembly) (version 2) ... | reverse complement strand
CCGTGACGGAGGCAAGTTCCCCATCAGCCGCGCGGAGGAACTGGGCTGGGCGGTCGAATGGATCGACGCGGGGCACTTCTGCATGTTGACGAAACCACTGGAAACTGCCCAGATACTAGACTCGATTTCCGCGCGAGTCCAAGCGCGGGCGTGAGACTCGCGAAAATGCGCGCCTATGCGTACCAGCCTAACCGTTGCCAACGCCCACGAGTAAAAAGATCGCCGCGGTATGTCCCCAAGACTTCTGTTTGCAGCCGTTCAATTGTGGAGAGCCAGAGGCAGGAGCCGACCCGGAGCTGACTCTCGCTGCCAAGTTAGTCGAGTGTCTGGTTCCGTCAGCACCAGACATTCACGCATACGCACTATCGAAAATGACTCGGATCAGGAAGATTTGTCTTTCTCGTCCTGCACGGTCCTATGCGACATTACCCTTGACAGCCCAAGCTGCCGCGGGATAAGAACGCGGTCCGTCCGAGCCACCACTGCAATACACTGCTTGTAGGCGTTCGCGCAGCCGCGCCTTGCGGTCAGTATCCAGCGAGGCATAGTAATCGGCATACGGGCCGTCTCTACCGGTAAGCGGTGACCAGAAATCGTCGAAAGACGCGTAGTCCATTGGGATTGACAAACTGTCCACGCTGACCTTTGTCATTCCAAAATCACGCCATGCTTTAGCCAAACCGTCCGCGCGTGACATCGGCCGGGCGCATGCCGCAGCGCGCAATTCTCGGGCCCTTGGATTGAACTCTGCTGCGGCCTCGTAAAACATCCGATGAATTGCCAAGTCTTGCGTATTCCATGTCGCCGCCCCAGCGGTACCAGCGAGGCGTGTGACGCGTTTCAACTCACGTATCGCTTGTTCCACATTGGGAATGAACTGGAAGACGAGCAACGATAGCGAGTGATCGAACGACTCATCAGGGAATGGAAGGGCGCATGCGTCTGCGACCCTGAAGCGCGTGCGTGAATCGCGCGACTGCTGGCTGGCGTATTCGACATAGACGGGAGACAGGTCAACACCCTGCACTGCGTGAATGCGCGGGTTGCTTGCGAGCGCAAATGTCAGACTTCCTGTTCCACAACCGACGTCCAGAACGCTCTCTGCCGTGGTGATGCCGGTAAAGTCAATGAATAACGGCGCAAGCCGCTTGCTCCAGCGGCCCATCAGCGCTTCGTATCCGTCGCCATCGGCTGCCAAAAACTGAGAAGAAGTGGTCATGAGGGTCCTCCCGTCTTGTCCTCTGCGGGACCAGCTTATCAAAGCTTATTCTTATTCGTCAGTAATGTACTCGTTCTCGGCCGACGTGGTCAACCGCACCCGTGCATGCGCAGTCAGCACGATGTCTTCCGGTCACGATCTCAGGACACAGATAGGCTAATGACAATTCCCGTTGGCCATCCACCATGGTGGCCGGCGCGTTCTCGGAATGCCGATCAACCAGGCATCGGTTTGCGCGCTAGAAAGTCCACGCGCCCAGAGCTGGCGATCGCCTCGATGTCGCAGTATCCAGGCGCGGATAAATAGTCGGTCATCTCGTCCCCACGCCAAGGATGCCCACCGCTGCGCAGGATCCGCGACGACGCCAGCGCGCCCTCCAACGTCGCTCCGGATCCACCACGCGTACCAGCAATCAGAAAGCCTCCAGGTGCCGGCGCGGCAAATACTCGGCGCAGAGCGGTAGTTGTGACCGACCGTGGCAAAAAGGAAGTCGGGACCCAGGCGAGCGTATAACCGCCACGTTCGTCGAGCGTCGTTACGTCCTGGTAACGGAGTTCGATCCGCGCAGCGTGTGGACTGGCACGCACCGCCTCGCGGGCGATTGCCAGGGCGGGCTCGTAGATGTCGATGCCGACGATATGTAGCTCGGGATTGAGCGCGGCGGCTTCCAGCGTCAGTTCGGCTACGCCGGTGCCAACATCGAGGAGCCGGCCCGTTAGCGCTTTGGCCAGATGCGGTCTGTCTTTGGCCAGTGTCACCCAGGAACGTGGGTGGGGACGCGCGACGCGTCCTTGTGCGATCAGAACATCTGCATCGGCAAATTTCCAGCCCGGCGCCCGCGCGGGCGCGTTCAGCAAATCATGGGCCTCAGCCATCTGCAGGATCGCCCAGGCGAGGATGTCAGCCAGCTCTTCGCGGTCCAGAGTCGCTATCGAGTCGGGTAAGCTTGATTGATGTCGAGCCGCTTGATTGAAGCGGTTTGGCTAAGCGTTTCGGTGAGACGCAAGTATGCGTTGAACGCGGCGAGGAGTCGCCATCCACGTTGCAATGGCGATGTGGTGATCTTCCCCATCCGGTCGTAGCACGCGAGAAAAATTGCGCACTGGATGCGCGAGGCTTCCGAGGTGTTCTTGCTCGGCATCGCAAAGTGGCGAGCGCTGCCCTGCATAACCGGTCCCGCCGGCGGGACGATGCCGCGCAACGCCTTGTACATTTCCCGCACCCGGCTATGCGGCAAATCGGTAAAGCGCTCGATGATCTTTGCCTTTGCTCCCGCGATGACCAGGTCGTGAGCGAGCTGTAGAAACGCAATGGCCCAACGCGGATCGTCCGGTCTCGCATCCTCCGGAATCGGTTTCATGGTCTGTTACCGACTACGTCGCGAGGCGTATCGCGACAAAGGCTGTGGCGTGATGCCTGGCGGCACGAGCATGCAACACCACGCCACGTTGAAATGCTTGAGTGGCGAATTGGATGATCGGACCATTCCACCCGAAGGCCAACCGGGTCAGCGCCAGATTCGTCAAATTGGCGAGAACTTCGACCTGCTCCAGTGTGATACCCAACCTGATCAGCATGTCGAATTTGCCGGCAGCTACGTCCTTAGCGGCCAGACGGGCAAATCTCAGATATTGGCGATTGAGTTTTGCCACAGAGAGCGAATTGAGATGCCCTTGTCTTACGCACGCCAGAAACGCGGCGAGTTCGGCGACATTAGGAAAAGGCAATAGCCATTTCCTATTGCATCGAGCAATTGATTGTGCTATGCGAAGATATGGCTGACCCTACCATTCCAGTGCTACCAGCGGAAAAGCAAGCGCAGTTTTCATCGATGCTGAAAGACGCACTCGATGGACAGTACGCGCTTGTGATCGACGCGCGCAGCGAACGTGAGTACGCCGGGGATCACCTTCCTTGCGCGGTCAACCTGCCGGTTGTGGACAATGAGGAGTACGCGGAAGTCGGGACCACGCATCGCACCGACAAGCATCGTGCCTACCTGATCGGCGTGTCGTACGCACTCAAAAACATGTCGCATGCGATAGACGAGCTTGTCGCGCGCCACCCCAAAGATGCCCGGATGCTGGTCTACTGCTTCCGGGGGGGCAAACGCAGCAAGCTCTGGTTTGACGCGCTGGCCACGATCGGATTCCGAGTCGATCGTCTGCCCGGCGGCTGGAAGGCATACCGCGCGTGGGTGCGGGATCAGTTGGAGGAATTGCCTCGCCGGCTCCGCTACCACGTGCTATGCGGCCCTACTGGCTGTGGCAAGACGCGGCTGCTTTCGGCACTGGCCTCCGTCGGGGCCCAGGTGCTCGACCTCGAGGACTTGGCGCGTCACCACGGCTCGCTGATCGGGGACATTCCCGATGTCGCGCAACCCACTCAGAAGTGGTTCGATTCGCTGCTCGTCGAGAGGCTTCGACGCTTCGACTCCGCGCGCCCCGTCTGGGTTGAAGCAGAGAGCAAGAAGATCGGCGAAATCCAGGTGCCCTCCGCCTTGCTCGAAACGATGTACGGCGCACGCCTGTATAGCGTCAGTGCGCCGATGGCCGAGCGAGTGTTGCTGTGGCGCGAGGACTACAGTCATTTCGAGCGCGACCTGGACGCGATGATGGACCGGCTGCGCCATCTGCGCCCGCTGATCGGCGGCGAGGAGTTCGCTCGGTGGCAAAGCCTCGCAGCCGAAGAACGAGCGCCGGAGCTGTTCGAGCGGATCATGAACGCGCACTACGACCCCGCCTACGCGCGCTCGATCCGCCGGAACTATCCCAATATCGACGAAGCAGCCAGGGTGGACTTGAGTAGGCTCGATCGCGAATCACTCCTCGAAGCCGCCCGGCAACTGCACAACGGGCCGGCGACGGTGTAGGCACACGATGAAGCTCTACGGTTACCGAAACGGCCGCACGCTTCGCGCGCTGTGGGCTCTTGCGGAAGTGGGTGCGACCTATGAATACGTCGAGGTCGATATCATGCGCGGTGAGGGACGCGAGCCTTGGTTCCTGAAAATAAACCCCGGCGGAAAGGTCCCGGTATTGGACGACGATGGGACCATGATTACGGAATCCGCGGCGATTTGCATGCATGTCGCAGAGAAGTACCCGGAAAGTCGCCTACTGCCGCCGCCCGGAACGCAAGAGCGGACCGAATGTTACAAGTGGATCAGCTTCATCCTGACGGAGCTTGACGCGCCGTTATGGACGATTGCCAAGCACCGGTTTGGCCTTCCCAAGGAGCGCCAAGTGCCTACTGTAATCGATACCGCGATCTGGGAGTTCGGGGTCGCGGTAAACATTCTTGCAACGGGATTGGGCGAGCGGCCCTACCTGGTCGGAGACTCGTTCACTGTGGCGGACATTCTTGCCGGCCATACACTCCTCTGGGCGAAAAGCACGCGGCTGGGGTTATCCGATATATTGATGCGTTATCTGACTGCACTGACGATGCGCCATGCCTTTGAGCGTGCTCGTGAAAGAGCACACGTCTCGCCGGCGTATCCGGGCTAAATCAGCGTGGCAGCGCGGATAGCTGAAGACCTGTCCCGTCACTGGAAACAATTCACCGCGAGCTGCGCGCCGACCAATGCCTATTTCTTCAGTTTCGCGAACGCGAGTGCCATGGCGCCCGCGGGTCGAGCCTCGCGGCTCTCGCGCGCCTCTCGCATCGGCTGACGCCGAGCTTCCGAAGAGCGCCGATCGCGTGCAGAGCGTGAATCCTGCGCATCCTGACTTGCTCCACCACGACGCGGCGTGGCGCCCGGCGCATCGTCCAGGCGCATGCTGAGCGCGACGCGCTGGCGCTTGAGGTCTACCTCGAGCACCTTGACCTTCACGATCTGGCCGGGCTTCACGACCTCGTGCGGGTCCTTCACGAAACGATTGGCAAGCGCCGAGACGTGCACCAGACCGTCCTGGTGCACACCGATGTCCACGAACGCGCCGAAGGCGGCGACGTTGGTCACTACGCCTTCGAGGATCATGTCGGGCTCCAGGTCGGCAAGCTTCTCCACGCCGTCCTGGAACCTCGCCATCTTGAATTCAGGCCGCGGATCGCGCCCGGGCTTCTCGAGCTCCGAAAGGATATCTCGCACCGTGGGCACGCCGAAGCGCTCGTCGGCGAAGTCCGCCGCCGACAGGCTCTTGAGTATCGAGGCCTGCCCCATCACTTCGGATACGCCTTTGCCGATGCGTGCCAGAATGCGCTCCACCACCGGGTAAGCCTCGGGGTGCACCGCCAAGCGGTCGAGCGGGTTGTCGCCGCCGTTGATGCGCAGGAACCCCGCAGCCTGCTCGAAGGTCTTGTCGCCCAAGCGCGGGATGTTGCGTATAGCCTCACGATTCGGGAACGGGCCATGCGCATCACGATATTCGACGATATTGCGCGCCAAGCTGCTGTTCAGTCCCGAGACACGCGCGAGCAGCGGCGTCGAGGCCGTGTTGATATCGACGCCCACGGCGTTCACGCAGTCCTCGACAGTCGCATCCAGCGTGCGGGCCAGCGCACGCTGATTCACGTCGTGCTGGTACTGGCCCACGCCAATCGCCTTGGGCTCGATCTTCACGAGTTCGGCAAGCGGATCCTGCACACGCCGCGCGATCGATACCGCGCCGCGCAGGCTTACGTCCAGCTCCGGAAATTCGGCCGCCGCAAATGCCGACGCCGAGTACACCGATGCGCCCGCCTCGCTGACCACGATCTTGGCGAGCTTGGATTGCGGCGACTGCGCAGCAACGCGCTTGATCAGCTCCGCGGCGAGCCTGTCGGTCTCGCGGCTGGCGGTGCCGTTGCCGATGGAGATCAGCTCGACGCCGTGCTGCAACGCAAGCTTCGCCAGGGTTGCGAGCGAACCTTCCCAGTCCTTGCGCGGCGCATGCGGGTAAATGGTCGCCGTGTCGAGCAGTTTGCCCGTGGCATCGACCACGGCGACCTTGCAGCCAGTGCGCAGGCCCGGGTCCAGGCCCAGCACGGCCTTCGGGCCCGCGGGCGCCGCAAGCAGCAGATCGTGCAGGTTGTGGCCGAAAATCTTGATCGCCTCAGCGTCCGCGGCCTCGCGCAACTGAACCATCAGTTCGGTGCTGATGTGCAGTTGCGCCTTGACCTTCCAGGTCCAGTTGCAAACCCCGGCAAGCCATTTGTCCGCCGGGCGGCCCCGATCCTCGATGCCGAAATGCGCGGCGATCATCGCCGTGCAGGGATGCGGCACGGCGGCCTCGAGTTCCGCACCCAGCCCAAGCTGCAACGCGAGCACACCGAGCGTGCGGCCGCGCAATAGCGCCAGCGCGCGGTGCGAGGGAATGCTGCGGATGGCTTCGGAATAAGCATAGTAGTCGCGGAACTTCTCTTCCTCAGCAGTTTCCTTGCCCGCCATCACGGTCGAGCTCAGGATGCCCTCCTGCTGCATGCGCGTGCGCAACTTGGCCAGCAGTTCCGCGGTTTCGGCGAAGCGCTCGGCGAGGATGTCGCGCGCGCCCTCGAGGGCGGCCTTGGCGTCCGAAACGTTGATCGCCTCCACCCCTTCGGCGGCCGGCTCAACCTTGATGTATTTGGCCGCCTCCGTCTGTGGGTCCAGCATGGGGTCGGCGAGCAGCGCATCGGCAAGTGGCTCGAGGCCGGCTTCCCTTGCGATCTGCGCTTTCGTGCGTCGCTTGGGCTTGTAGGGTAGATAGAGATCCTCCAGCGCCTGCTTGGTTGCGCTGGCCTCGATGGCCAAGCGCAACGGCTCGGTGAGCTTCCCCTGCTCGGCAATCGAGGCGAGGATGGCGGCACGCCGGTCTTCGAGCTCGCGAAGATAGACAAGCCGCTCCTGGAGCGTGCGCAACTGCGTGTCGTCCAGATTACCGGTCGCTTCCTTGCGATAGCGCGCGATGAAGGGCACGGTCGCCCCCTCGTCGAGCAGCGCGACCGCAGAGGCGACTTGCCGCGCCCCGACGCCAAGTTCGGTCGCGATACCCTGCACGATCTTGGCCTGCGCAGCCGGCGTTATGGCAACGCTCATGCTTTCTCTCCTCCCAGTGCCTTTACCAGATCGGCAAACATCAGCGAGAGTTCGCCCGTCATCAGCGCAAAGTCGTTCTCGAACCGCTCGTCCTCGTCCTGGGCCTCCGGTCCGGAGTCCTGCCTCAGGATGTCAAGGAAGACGAGCCGCTTGAGCTGCAAGTGCTCGGTCAGCACGAACGAGATCTTGTCGCTCCAGGTAAGTCCCAGGCGCACCACGGACTTGCCGGAGGCGATGTGGTCGCGGATCTCCTTGCCTTCGAGGTTGTGGCGCGCGTAGCGCACAGTGGCTTTGCCGGCATCCGTCGAGCGAAGTTCGAGGTCTTCGTCAATGCTGAACGCGCCGGGCGCCTCCCCGCGCACCAGCCATTCCGCCATGGCAGAGGCCGGCGTGCGCTGCGTCTCCAGCCTCAGTGCAAGCATGGCATCCTCGGCGCGGCGCAGCGCCTCCATGAACTGCTCGGCCTTGGCATCTGCTGCTGCGTCGATGGCCAGCCAACCCTTGGCGTGGTCGATCCAGCCGTACGTGATACGGCGGCGGGCAAGCGCGCGCGGCAGCAGTTCGTCGGTCACCTGCTCCTTGAGCTCGCGCATTTGCTTGCGGCCGACCGCTCGCCCCTGGCGGCGCGCAATCTCCTCGGCGCGGGCCTCAGCCTTCTGCCGAACGACTGAAGCGGGCAGGAGCTTTTGCTCCACGCCCAAGGCAAGCAACCACTGGCGATGCTGCGGAAAGAGGAAGAGTCCATCCTCATGTGGACAGGTCCAGCCGCGGCTTTCCATTTCCAAGCTGCCGCAGGACTGCAGCGCCTGGCGCGCGAGATTGCGATCGAGGTTGTCCGCTTCCGGGGCACAACCGGCGGGCAGCCGGTAGACAACGAGGTTCTTGAACCACATGGGAGATAAAAAAGGGCTGATTATACCGGCGCGCGCTCCGAGCGAACAGCAATTGCAGCGCAATCCTGCGCATGCATGCCGACCGACGGGCAGATGGCGGTTTATGACTGCAATCCGGACAAATTGCGGGACAGACTGTATCTGACTGAACCGCCCTGGCCACATTGCATGCTGGTGCCGATTGACCGATTCCCGCCACAGAGAAGACATTCGAGAAAGCGGCTCGGGTGACAGCACCTCTTTAGGATTGTCCAACGCCTGCCCACTGGCGTCGCCGATTCATCGCACGCCCGCGCGTGAGGGCAGGCATCGAACAATCCTCAAGACAAGCCGAAGATCACGGCGAATTGGCCAGCGGCAGCTTCACCACCAATAGCTGCCCTTCATCGCACCGAAGGTTGAACGGCTCTTCAGGGTCGTGAGCACGCGGTCGACGCGACCGTCCGCCAGTGCGTGCTCGAATTCGCTATAGGGAACGACTTCGGTCACCCGGGACCGGCCCCACCACGCCCGGATCATCAGTAGCGCAAGAGCCGCGACGATAATGTAGCCGAGGTTCCATTGCGCTTTCTTGTTCATGCTTGAATTGCGCAGGACCGGGAACAAGACAAGTGCTGTGCGGCCACCATGAAATCCATTGCACATTGTGGTTTGGCCACCTCGTGCTTTTTGGATTATTCGATCGGTTCGTGAACCCAGCCAGCCGCGTGGTACGGGGCGCCATCGGATTCGAAATTGACGCGGAAAGCGGCGAGTTTTTCGGGCAATGACATGACCTTCCCCTGGACAGTGGTTTGCGCCCTATCGGCGCGACGCAACTGTGCGTCATTGCGGCCTCTTTGAGTGAACGGCCGGCGGGACTAACATATATGCGTAGCCTGAATGAATCGGGAAGCTTCATGAACGATCGTCTCTCTGCGCTGCGCCTTTTCGTGCGCGTTATGCGCATCGGCCACTACTCGCGCGCCGCCCGCGAGTTCGAGCTTTCGCGGTCATCAGCCAGCAAACGATCTGCAGGAGCAGCACAGTATGGCCGCCCTTTATGACTCGAAGCGTTACCGGGACAACTTGAAAGGAGAGATCGATCGCGCCGCTTTGTATCGGACACTGGCGGACACTGAGAAGCAGCCGCAACTGGCCGCGGTCTATCGACGTCTTGCCGCCGTTGAACAGGCGCATGCTGATTCTTGGGCAAAACGCCTCAGGGCCGCCGGCGGCCCCGTTCCCGACGTACGGCCAAGCTGGCGCTCCCGAGTGTTGATGTGGGCCGCCAGACGATATGGTGCAGACAGCGTCCTTCCTGTCGTGAAGGACTTGGAAACTATCGGCCGCGAGGAATACGATCAGCAGCCGGAAAGCCGCCACACAAGAATGCCTGATCAGGAACGCTCGCACGCGCGGCTTCTGAGTGAACTCGCGCGGCGCCCGCGCGTATAGTGCAACGGAGCAGCCTACTCACGGCTCGAGGGGCGCCATGGCGCGGGAGGCGGCAATGTCCTGCGCGCGGCAGTGCCAGGCATCAATGACGGTCCGGTATCAAACCTCAGTCTCATCATGGCGGCAGCAGGCGCGACGTTTCAGGCAAACACCTTGATCATTACCGGTCTCGCCGGGCTCCTCGCCGGAGCATGCTCGATGGCCATGGGAGAATGGCTTTCGGTACAAAGCGCGCGTGAGCTCTATACAAAGCAGATCGCGACCGAAGCCGACGAGCTCGCGCAAGTAGCGGATGAGGAGAAGGAGGAGCTCGTTCTGCTCTACCAGTCGAAGGGATTGGCACCAGATGAAGCGCGCGCGACTGCAGAAGGGGTGATGAGAAACAAGGAAACTGCGCTCGACACGCTGAGCCGCGAGGAGCTCGGCATCAATCCTGAGGATCTTGGTGGATCGGCGCGGGCCGCTGCCGCCTCGTCGTTTCTGGTATTCGTGATTGGCGCGATCGTACCGGTAGCACCGTTCTTTTTCCTGAGTGGCGGGAACGGCATCCTTCTGAGTGCAGCACTCAGCGCGTTGGCGCTTTTTCTCGTCGGCGCAGCGATCACTATATTTACCGGTCGGAGCGTATGGCTTTGCGGTAGCCGTCAATTGTTGATCGGACTCGCGGCAGCAGCGGTCACATTCAGCGTTGGGCGTCTGCTTGGCGTCGCGATGGGCGGGTGACGCTCGGCGGCGCTACTTCGGCAAGCTGCGGCGCACCTTATTCATGGCTTGCGCTGATCGAGTCGACCTTGTCGGGATAGAACGCAAGCAGCTCCTTGATCGTGATCATTTCGTCATACGGCTGCTCGTAGCTCCAGACTGCGTTCTCGGGTCCGTTTTCTAGGGAGAAGTAGGAGGCCTGGCCCTTGAACGGGCAGTAGGTTTGATGGCTGCTGCGTGCGAGCCGCTCCATTTTCACGTCCTTGCGCGGGAAGTAATAGACGATCGGAGCTACCGTACTGCCCTCTACGGTCTCCTCGAATTGGATCGCGTCCCTTGTGTCGGCGATCACTTCCCCTTTGAATAGGACCCGGACGCGCACGCCGGCGGGCTTCGTCGCGATGCGATGGTCGGGGTACTTCGCATACCCTGGAGCGGGGTTACTGCCGGCCGACGAATTCGTCGGATACTCCGAAGACGAGGGCTGCGGCTCGATATGCATTCCTTCGGCGATGGGTTTGACTTGCGCCATGGCTATCTCCTCGAAAGTTGACGGTGGCGATCCACTGCGGTGAGGGGGATCGCACGCTGTAGTCGAGCGGCTTTGCCTCAATTCGACATGTTCCGTGCTCAGTTGTTCGATTCTGCCGGCCGCCTTCGTCACGATCGGTCGAGCCAGAACCCCGGGCCCTTGTTGCATGGCTTGGTTTGCCCGCGCTACCGATCGGGGCAAGGACGTCCCAACGTTCGCTGCCAGTCATTAGAAACTGCCGGGCAGACAGAAATCTAAAGGCGGGACGAGTGGCCGGTTTCAACGCAGCCAGACGCAAAGCAGCCCGCCGTCGCTAAACGCCGGCAACCGGCAGAAGTCTGCTATCGGATGCGATGCTCCAACCGTCCCTTCCGGCCATCAGCCGACACTGACGACGCATCAATTCCCCACCTCTGAGCGTCGGCTCCATGCCGGACAGCGGTTATCCATACCTGCGCGACTGGCTCACGCGTGGTTGATCGTCCGCCAACCCTTACATCTGCACCGGTGCGTCGCATCCTACTTCGAGCGCACCAGCGCAAGCAGCGAGCCGGCGTATTCGGCGGCCATAGCTGGCGACGCGCTCGAAGCGTAGGCTTGGTAGCGCTTGACCGTGGCCAGAGTCAGCCGCGGCCGCGCCGCCAGCTTGGCAAGGAAGGTGTCACAGGTGGCGCTAAAGTCGGCGGCCGGCAGCACTTTGCTCGCCAGTCCAATCGACACTGCGGCGGACGCGTCCAGTGCCTCGGCAGAATAGACGAGATAAGCCAGCGTTTTCGGCGCAATCTTGTGCAACAGGCCCGACATGGCCAGGGTGGGGGGCACGTTGGCTTCGATTTCGGGCAGAGAGAAGCGCGCGCTCTCGCAGGCGAGGGTGATGTCGCAGCCGGCTGCGAGGGCGCAGCCGAGGCCGATCGCATCGCCCTGCACGCAGGCGACCACGGGAACCGGGACGTCGGCAAGAGCTTGGTACAGATCCAGTATGCGCCCCATGATGCGCTCGCGCGTCTCCCATGCGCTCAGGCCTGCGCGCACTTCGCCCTTGGTGTCGCGGCCGCGGCAGAACTGCACACCCGAGGGCGCGATCGCAAGCACGTTGATAGCCGCGTCGGCGCCGCATTGGCGCAACAGCGCAGCCAGGTGCTCCACCTGGGCCATGTTGAGCGCGTTGCCTTCCTCGGGGCGCCCAAGATCGATGCGCGCGATGCCGCCGTCGATGGCGACCGACAAATCCGGTGTGGTCATTCTCCCTCCTTCACTGATTTTCCGTCCGCGGCGATCGCATCCGCGATCAGTTCTTCGATCGCCGTCGGCGCGAGTCCTAGGACGTCGTGCAGCACCTCCCGCGTCTGGTCCCTGGAGCCGGTCTCGATCTTGATCGCTTCGGCGCCCAAATCGCCGAGGATCGGCGTGCCGACGGGTCCGGACAGGAACATGGTCATGTCGAGAACCTGGATTCCCGAAAGCACTGCGTCTGCGGCCTGCTGATTCATCGGCCTATCCTTGAAGGCTGGATTGCGGAGGCTGACCGGGCAGTGCAAATCCGCAGCAGCGTCACTGCGTCCGGCCCAGCGCCGCATCGCCGAGCAACTCGACGATGCGCTGCGGTGTCAGCGGTGCTTCGGCGATTTTCACGCCGAAGGGACTCAGCGCATCCTCGACCGCGCCGATTATCGTGGCAATCGCCGGCAGCGTGCCGCCCTCGCCCGCGCCCTTGACGCCGAGCGGATTGAGCGGTGTGGGCGATTCCATGTGCAAGACTTCCACGCGCGGGACGTCGGCGGCATGCGGCAGCAGATAGTCGCCGAAATGCGTGGTCAGCGGTTGTCCCTCCGCATCGTAGCGCATGTGCTCGAACAGGGCGTTGCCGATCCCGTGCGCAACCCCTCCGACGATCTGGCCGTGAACGACCATGGGATTGATCACGTGCCCACAGTCGTCCGCCGCCACGTAGCGCAGGATGCGGACGTGCCCAGTCTCGATGTCCACTTCGACCTCCGCTGCATGGCTGCCGTTGGAGTAGGTCGACTGCGCCGGCGAGAACGTGGCGGTGTGCTCGAGCCCGGCGCTGACGCCGTCTGGAAGGGAATAGCCCGGAATGCCGGCTGCGATCACCGCGATCTCGCGCAGGCTGCGGCGCATGCCGGGCGCGCCGCGCACCACTACATAGCCGTCTTTTAGTTCCAGATCCTCTTCGGCCACCTCCATCTGCGCCGCGGCGATGCGCAGGATCTTGCGCCGAACCTCGGTCGCAGCCACGTGCGCCGAACTGCCCGCATTCACCGCGGTGCGCGCGGCGAACGTGCCTACGCCCAAGGCGGTGCCCGCGGTGTCGCCGGTCACGACGGTGATCTGGCCCGGATCGATGCCGAGTTGGTCCGCCGCCACCTGCGCCAGCGTGGTGTGGTGCGATTGCCCTTGCGGCGCGGCGCCAGAATAGAGAAAAATCTTGCCGGTGGTGGCGACGCGCACGGTGACAGCCTCGTACGGACCGAGTCCGGTGCCTTCGACGTAGCTGCCGATGCCAATGCCGATGTAGCGTCCCTGTGCCCTTGCCTGTTCCTGCCGCTGGCGAAAACCGGCATAGTCAATGCGCGCGAGCGCCATCGCCTGGCAGGCCGGATAGTCGCCGCTGTCGTAGGTCACGGGCTTGCCGTCGCGGTAGACCAGCCCCACTGGGTAAGGCATCTGCTCCGGCCGCACGAAATTGCGCCGCCGGATTTCGGCGCGATCCAGGCCCAGCGCCTGGGCCGCGCGGTCCATCAGCCGCTCCATCACGAACACTGCCTGCGGCCGGCCGGCGCCGCGCACCGCGGTGGTCGGAACGCGATTGGTGATCGCGGACGTCATCTCCATCGAGAATGCAGGCATGACGTAAGGCCCGGGCACGGTGGTCGACGAAATCCACTGCACGATCAGGCCGCGCGGCAAATAGGCGCCGCCGTCGTGGATGAACGAACCGCGCAGGCCGCGTATCTTTCCGTCGGCATCGAGCGCAAGTTCCACCTCCCAGTACTGGTCGCGCTCCTGGAATGTGGCGACAAAATTCTCGTAGCGATCCTCGATCCACTTCACCGGCCGGGCCAGGCTGCGTGCGAACACCGGCAGCAGCGCATATTCTGGATAAAATGGCGCCTTCGGCCCGAAGCCGCCGCCTATGTCCGGCGCAATCACCCGGATCTGGTTGTCGGCAAGTTCCAGCAGGTCCATGTAGAAACGCTTCGTCTGGTGCGGCACCTGGGTTGCCAAATGCACTGTATAGAGGTCCTGCATGGCATCGTACTGGGCAAGCCCGGCGCGGCATTCCATGGAGAACGCCCCGCCGCGATGCTGAAACAATGACTCCTTCACCACCACCGGCGCACCACGGAATGCGGCCTCGATATCGCCGAACTTGAACGGCACCCGCGCCGCAATATTGGACGCGGCACCGCTATGCGCGAGCGGCGCGCCCGGCCGAATCGCGTCGCGGCAGTCCGAGATCGCCGGCAGCGCCGTGTAGTCGACCTCGACCAGCTCGGCCGCATCTTCGGCGATGTGGCGGCTCTCGGCCACCACGGCTGCAACCGGCTCGCCGACATAGTGCACCTCGTCCTTCGCCAGCACGTAAGGCAGGAAGCCTTGCTTGATCGCGGCATTGGGATGGACCAGCGGAATCGGCTGCGCGCGCAGCGACTGCGGCAGGTCGGCGTAAGCCAGCACCGCGCGCACGCCCGGCAATGCCCGCGCCGCGCCGAGGTCAATGGCCCCGACCCGGGCATGCGCGTGTGGGCTGCGCACCATGACCATGTGCAGCGCGTCGGCAACTTTTAGGTCGTCGACGAACCGGCCTTGGCCGGTCAGCAGCGCACGGTCTTCCTTACGCGGAACCGAAGTCCCGAAATAGCGCCCGCTCACCGGGCACCCTGCGTCGCCGCGCGGCGCTTCGCCGCATCGAGCGCGGCGTCGACGATGGCTTGGTAGCCGGTACAACGGCACAGATTGCCGCTCAAGCGCTCGCGCACTTCAGCCTCGTCCGGCTGGGGCTTGTCCCGCAGCAGTTCTTCCAGGGTCATGAGCATGCCCGGCGTGCAGAAGCCGCACTGCAGGCCGTGTCGGTCGTGAAACGCCTGCTGCAGATCGTTCAGCGCTTCTGCCGATCCCAGGCCCTCGACAGTTGTAAGCTTGCGGCCGTCCGCCTGCACCGCAAACATCAGGCAAGCGCGCGCCGACAGGCCATCCACCAGCACCGTGCAGGCGCCGCACACGCCGTGCTCGCAGCCCACGTGCGTTCCAGTCAGTCCCAGTGTGTGGCGCAGGAAATCCGCGAGACTTAGCCTGGTCTCGACTTCGCGCTCGTATTGCACACCGTTCACCTCGAGAGAAATGCGACGGATGTCGGGCATGGGTGCTACCTCATTTGAGGGAGCGCGCGCGCGGCGGCGAGTTCGAGCGCGCGGTAGGAAAGAATCCGCGCCAGATGCTGGCGGTAGGCTTGGCTGACATGCTGGTCCTGCATCGCTTCGATGCGCGCCGCTTCCGCCGCGGCGGCGCGCCATGCAGCGTGGCCGGGTCTTTGCCCGATGAGCAGGCGCTCCGCCGCGGCGGCGCGCACCGGAACCGGCGCCACCCCGGACAGGCACAAGGCTGCACCTGCGATCGCGCCATCGGGCCGCAGGCGGAGCATCGCCCCAACCGCGACGATGGCGAAATCGCCGTGCCGGCGCGCAAATTCGACAAACCCGTGCCCGTGCGGCCCCTGCCATGGCGTAATCGTCACGGCGACGAGCATCTCGCCTGGCGCCAAGGCATTGGTCATCAACCCCTGGCCCCAGGCTGCAATCGGAACGTCGCGCGCGCCGGATGCGCTGCGCAGGTGCAGCACCGCGTCGAGCAAGGCGCAGACACCGACCAGCTCGGCGGAAGGATCGAGGTGACAAAGCGAGCCCCCCAGCGTCCCCCGGTTGCGCGTCTGGCGATAACCCACGTGGCCCAGCGCCTCCTGCACAACCGGCAGGCGGGCGGCGATAAGCGGCGAAAACTCAAGCTCACGCTGCCGCGTCATCGCGCCGACGCGGATGACCGCGCCCTCGTCGCGAATGTAGGCCAGCTCATCGACGCGGTTGAGGTCGATCAAATGCGCAGGAGCGGCAATCCTGAAGTTCATCAGTGTCACCAGCGATTGGCCGCCGGCAAGTAGGCTTGCGCCCTCCAGGCTGTGCAGGCGCTCGAGCGCCTCGCCCAGCGTGCGCGGGTCGTGGTAAGTGAAAGGCGCGGCTTTCATCGCCGACCCATGGCGGCGCAGAGCCGGCATTCTATTGCAGCGGCGCCTCGCGCCATGGCTACGCGGTGCGCGGTGAACAGATTGATCGCGCGCGCCGTAAGCGGAGCCGCAATAGACGGCCTGCACGTCATGGCGCCCGATGCCGGCATCGCGCATGGTCGCCTTTACGACACGGCCAGCCAAGATCCCGGAACGACGTCTCGGCGCGCTTGGCAAACTTCGACATCGCAGCGCCTATTACAGCGACCTTCTTCATGTTTACTCCGACATCTTGAGTTTTCGCCGCACGATCACCTGGCGGAAACTTTGCAGGTCGGAGCGGATCTGGTTTGCCATGTCCTCCGGACTGCCTTCAGCCGGTTGGAACGCAACGCTGTCGAGCGCCGAGCGTACCCTTTCCGTCTTCAGTGCGTTGTTGAGCGCTTCATTCAGTTTGCGCACGATTTCGTCGGGCGTCGCCGCGGGCACCATCAGCCCGTTCCAGGCGAGTTGCTGGAACGTGGGATAGCCCAAGGACGACAGCGGTGCAATGCCCTTCAAAGGTGGCCAGGCTCCAATCGCGGAAGTTGCCAGCGCCGTGAGCTGCCCGCGCTCGATCAGCGGCCGCACGGTCACCAGAAAACTGAAGCTGATCCTGCCGGCTATCAGTTCGGGTATGGCCGCTCCCTCGCCGCGAAACGGAACATGAATGGCGTCGATTCCGGCCGCTGCGAGAAACATTTCGCTGACCAGATGATGGCTCGACCCTATGCCGGCGCTGCCGTAGGAAAGCGCACCAGGCTTGGCCTTCGCCAGTGCGACCAGTTCGGCTACGCTCTTGACGCCGAGCTGAGGCGGCACCACCAGGGCGAAGACGTTCTCGCCTATCTTTCCCACCGGCCTGAAATTGGAGAGCAGGTCTATTGAATTTTCCGGCCGCGCGGCGGAGTTGGAGGTGTTCACCGCGCTTGCGAGCAGCATGGTGTAACCGTCGGGTGGCGATTTTGCCACGCGCTCAAGGGCGAGATTGCCGGTCGCACCCGTCACATTCTCCACCACCACCGGCTGGCCCAATCGGGCCGCCATCGGTTCACTCACCAGGCGCGCATTGAGATCGGCGGCGCCGCCGGGCGGATAAGGCACGATCAAGCGGATCGGTTTGCTGGGAAACGTCTGCGCCTGTGCGAGCGAAAGGTATAGCGCCGAAGCCAGCGCCAGTAACAGTTTCTTCATCGAGGATAATCCCACGAACAGTCGATAGGCACGAGGCGATGGCTCAGGTATTCGACGCCATCGACGATCGAACCGGGAAGGGCCCGGCGGGGAGACGCGGTTTTTTCACGTTCTGGTTTCATCTTTCGACTATAACCTGCGGCGCGAAGCGCGGTCAACAGCGCGACACAGCCCATAACTCCGCTCGGAGGGGGCTGAGGGTGAAGCACGTCATCGTGCAGCACGGGTTTTCGCGAGCGCCCCGTTCGCCCAAAGAGCGAATTTCTCCGCTCTAAGAAATCTGGTCAGCGTTAGAAGATACAGACCACTCCTCGCTGCATAGGAGAACTGGTCCCGCATCTTTGGCGCGGTTGCCTGGCGACGACCAACATCATTGAGTGTCCGAATTCCGTTGTCCGACGTGTCAGCGGTCGCGTCGCCCGCTATCGCGATGCGCAGATGGCGTTGCGCTGGGTCGCCGCGGGATTGCTGGAGGCCGAAAGGCTATTCGCAAGTTGCGTGGTCAAAACGAAATCGCTGCACTCATCCGTGTAATGCGGCCCGTTCCTACTATTTAACTGAGAAAAGCCGCATAATGATTCCTGCCACGGGCTTCACCTTCAACTGTGAACAGGACATCGTCCACTGATTTTCTGAATGTGGACGCGATTACACTGGAGAATTTTCCTTCTGAACTTAATCCTCTCGGCACGAAAGTCGCCGGCTTCAGTAATGAGGAAATTCATCGCATAGCCGAGCTTAACCCAGGCGAATTATTTTGTTTTGGGTGAACCAAGCCATCCCTAGCAACGCGGATACGCTATGTGCGAAACAAGGAGCAAGCAATGGAATTGACAGGCGAAGAAATGATTCCCCAACCAATCCAAATCGTATGGGATAGCCTGAATGATCCTGAGATATTGAAGGCATGCATTTCCGGATGCGAAGAAATTGCGATAGTCGCGAACAATGAATATAAAGTCGTGCTGATGGCCACGGTCGGTCCGGTAAAAGCCCGATTCAATGGCAAGCTTTTGCTTTCTGATATCGAACCTCCGACCTCCTATTCGCTGACATTTGAAGGCACGGGGGGTGCTGCGGGATTTGCGAAGGGCAGCGCGCAAGTCTCACTTTCGCAGGACGGCCGCACCACGAAGCTTGCGTACAACGCGAATGCAAAGATCGGGGGAAAGATTGCGCAGGTCGGGTCCCGTCTGATCGAAGGCGTCGCCCGCAAGATTGCCGCCGATTTTTTTTTGCGCTTTAGCGAATTGGTTGCGCAGCCGGGGCCGGCCGCCGAACTGTCGACTGAGAAAGCAGCCGTCGTACACAAGAGCGAAAGGAAGGTGCCGACTGCGTTTTGGACTGTTCTGACATTTTTGGCATTGTCTCTGCTTGTTTATTTCCTGTATTGATCATGGACGTACGGCACCTTTTGAGCTATTTGACAGCACCTTACAGCGCCACCAGTGAAGGCGGACGATGCGGCTTTGAAAAAGATGTTTTCTCGGTTCTGCGGGAAAAATTGAGAGGGTACCTCGCAGAATATGGTGATCTGTAAAGAGCGAGCGGCAACAGTGGCCGACAAGCCAAAATAACATCGAGTTGGTAAACGGCAGCTCCACCTCAGTTAGCTGACGTTCATGGATCCAGACGCTGGGCGGCTCCTTAGGGGTCGATTGCTGCCGTCGCTACGCGGTGGACTCGGATCGTCGTCGACCGGTGCGGCTCACGGTGGTGTACGCCGCGCTCGTCGTATCGATCGCGGCGAGTGTTTGGTGGCCGGCAAGCGCGGCTAGTGCCGCGTCCGCGAGATAAACGGTGATGGTGGCGGCGGCGCTCGGCGCCCGGCAAGAACGGCAGCTTCGTGCGCGCTCGGCGTGCGCAGGTACGGCCGCAACGGATGGCGGAGCGACCGCCGCGCGAGCAGGGTGCGCAGATTTTCGTCGCTCAAGTCCGTGTCCGCGAGCCGGCGCAGCTCGCCGCCTTCGACGGCGGCGATCGGCAGGCCATCGCGGTAGAGGATGCGGTTTTGCTGGATCGCCGGCACGCGATCCTCCGGCGTCAGTATGCCCACGAGGTTGAGCGGATCGACCGCGCTCAAAACGATGAGCTCGTCGATTTTCTCCATCTTGCGCACGGCACGCAGCCGCCCCACCGCGTCGGCGGCGGCGAACTGCTCGCCGCCGAACCCGGCGACGAACCGTCCGCCGCGAATCTCACCGCGCGCCTCGAGCTTGCGATAGACGCGCATCAGATCGCGCCAGGGCGGAAGCTGCGCCTCGCGCGCGAGCAGTGCGCGGAACACGACGCCGTATCGCTTCAAGAACGTGCGGGCGACGGCTTCCACATCCTCGCTCCTGTCAGCGCCTGAGAGCGCCCAGCGTCCTGCCGTTTCAATGAGATTCCTGCGCTTTTCCGGCGGTGCGAGCAGCGCGCGCAGGCCCGCGAAGCTGTCTGCCGTGGCAATGCCGGCCCCCGTAAGTTCCGCGAGCGCACGTTCGACGAGGCTCGGCAAGAGGCCCGTCGCCTTCACGAGTTCGTGGAAAAACGATGCGCCCCGTTGCTCGAGCGCTTTGCGCACTCGTCTGGCCTCGGAGGAAAAATCGTTCGCCGGCTCTTCGCGCGCCTTCCAGACGTTCGCGTGCTCGCGCAAGAAGAGCGCGATCGGGGAACTCTTGAGCGGCGCGCGCGTCCCCGGCGCGAGACGCCCCCACGCGATCCTTCCGCTCAGGCAAAGCTGATCGAGTTGCGAAGAGTCGTAGTCGGCGACGCGCGCCGGCAGCACATCGTATTCCCATGCCGGCGCGGCAGCCTCGAAGCCCTCGAGCTGCTCGACGACCGCGGCGAGCCCTTCGGCCCCTTTGACCTGGTCGTCGCCCGCGACGTGCTGCCAGTGGAAAAGGAATCTCAGGAAGTCGGCCGCGCTCACCGGTTCGATTTCAGCGCGCAGGCGATTCAGCGTGTAGCGATGGATTCGTGCAAGGAGCCTGCGGTCGCACCACTCGAGCTCGAGAGCGCCCGGCGTAAATCGGCCGCGCAGGATCCGGCCCTGCGACTCGAGCGCAACGAGCGTGGTTTGCGCCGTGTCGAGTTGCCGTTCTGTGGCGGGGCCCAGCACTTCGAGCCGGCTGGCAACGATCTCGAGCGAATCGTCGTCCGAGCGCTCGAGCGCAAACCAGGCCTCGCCGCGCTTCGCGGCCCTTTGCCCGAGAGCTTCGAGTAGCTGCGGCCAGTGCGGCTCGAGTTCGGATTGCTTGATGTACCCGGCGACCATCAGCGCGTCGTACATCTCATCCGGCGTATTGGCGACCGGCCACGCTTCTTCGCGCACGCGCTCGATCGCAGCCGGATCGAGCGCGCCGAGATCGTCGGCGCTCCGGAGCTCGGTCGCCCGGCGCGTATACACCGCCCGCGTGCGCCGCTCCTCGAGAGGCGCATCGTCGAGGAAGGTGTACACCGCGGAGTTCAAGAGCTCGTGGCTGAGCACCGAGGGCTCCGGCGTGTCGCGCGCGACGCCCGCGATCTCGCCATTTGCCAAGCGCGTGAGCACAGCTTCCAACCCGCGAGCGTCCACCGCTTCCTCGAGGCAATCGCGCAGCGCCTGATTCACCAGCGGATGGTCGGGGATTTCGCGCGCGCCCGTCAGATTGTCGCCGCAGGCCACGGCGTCGGGAAACACGGCCTGCAGCAGGTCCTCCGCGACCATGCGTTGCAACTGATTCGGCACTCGCGCGCCGCCGCGATTGCGCGGCACCGCAAGCGCGAGCGTCGTGCTCCAGCGCCAGCGCGTCTCGAAGATGGGTGAGGCGAGCAGCGCCTGCACAAGCGTCGCGCGCACCGTATTCGGATGGAGGTAGCCGAACACCTCTTCCAGCGGAAACGAGTGCGAAGTGTTGAGCGAGAGGATCACGCCTTCCTCGGTGGCCGCGGCCTGCAGCTCGAAGTTGAATCCCTGGCAGAACTTCTTCCGGAGCGCGAGTCCCCAGGCGCGGTTGATGCGGCTGCCGAACGGCGCGTGCAGCACGAGCTGCATGCCGCCGGACTCGTCGAAAAAGCGCTCGAGCGCGAGCCGCTCGGTGGTCGGCACGATGCCGAGGCTCCTCTTCGCTTGCCCGAGGTAGCGCGCGATCTGCTCGGCGGCGGCTCGCGACAGAAAATAATCGCGCATCAGCAGCCCGGTCGCGCGATCGAGCTCGCCTTCTTTCCGCAGCTCAAGAGGTCCCGGGAGCTCGCGCTCGAGCGCCGCGCGCAAGCGCGACACTGCCGCGCTCATCTCGTCGCTCCTCGCCGGCGCCTCGCCAAGCCAGAACGGCATCGACGGCGGCTGGCCTTGCGCGTCGGCGACACGCACGACGCCGTTGCCGATGCGGAGGATCCGCCACGACGTATTGCCGAGCTGGAACACATCGCCCGGCAGCGATTCGATGGCGAAGTCCTCGTTCAGCGTGCCGATGAACTGGCCTTCGGGCTCGAGCAGAACGCGGTAGTCGAACACCTCGGGGATCGCGCCGCCCGAGGTGATGGCGGTCATGCGCGCGCCCTTGCGCGAGCGGAGCTTGTGGCCGAGCGAGTCGTGATGCACGAGCGCACCGCGCCGGCCGCGGCGAGTGGCAAAACCGCGCGCGAGCATCTCCACCACTTGCATGAAGGTCTGCTTCTCCAGGTTGCGGTAGGGATAGGCCTGGCGAAAGAGGTTGAAGAGCGCTTCCTCGTCCCATTCTTCGCTAGCTGCGGTCTCGGCGACGATCTGCTGTGCGAGCACATCGAGCGGCTCTTCGGGAACCGCGACGCGATCCAATTCGCCGTCGTGCACGGCGCGCACCATGGCCGCGCATTCGATCAGATCGTCGCGGGTGAGCGGGAAGATGCGGCCTTTCGGCGTGCCGGAAATCGTGTGGCCCGAGCGGCCGACGCGCTGCAGGAAGGTCGCAATGCGATGCGGCGATGAAATCTGGCACACGAGGTCCACGTGGCCGATGTCGATGCCGAGTTCCAGCGACGCGGTTGCGACCAGCACCTTGAGCTTGCCCTCCCGCAGCCGCTCCTCGGCCGCAAGGCGCACTTCCCTGGCGAGACTCCCGTGGTGCGCGGCGACGTGCTCAGTGCCGAGCCGCTCGGAGAGCTGGTGCGCCATGCGCTCTGCGAGCCGGCGCGTGTTGACGGTGATGAGCGTGGTGCGATGCGCTTCGACGAGATGCACCAGCCGCTCGTAGATCTCGGCCCACACCTCGTGCGACATGACGGCCTCGAGCGGCGAGCGCGGAACTTCGACTGCGAGATCCGTCTTTCGGCGATGCCCCTTGTCGACGATGGTGCACGGCCTGCGGGTGAGGAAACGTGCGACCTCTGCGATAGGGTTCTGCGTCGCCGAGAGACCGATGCGCTGCAGCGGCGCTCCGCATACATGCTCGAGACGCTCGAGCGACAGCGCGAGGTGAGCACCGCGGCGCGAGGCGAGCACGGCGTGAATCTCGTCGACGATGACGAGCCGAGCGGTCTTGAGCATCGCGCGCGAGCGGCTGGCGGTGAGCAGAAGGTAAAGCGATTCGGGTGTCGTCACCAGGATGTGGGGCGGCGAGCGCAGCATCGCTTGCCGCTCGTTCTGCGGCGTGTCGCCGCTTCTGACCGCCGCGGTGATCTTGATTCCCGGGGCGAGCGCATGGATTTCCCGCCGCGGCTCGGCCAGGTTCTTGTGAATGTCGGCCGACAGGGCCTTGAGCGGCGACACGTAAATGACGCGGACTTCGTCGGAGAGGCCGCGCTCAAGGCCCTCGCGCAGCAGAGCGTCGATCGCGGTCAGAAACGCGGCAAGCGTCTTGCCCGAACCGGTAGGGGCTGCAATGAGCGTGTCATTGCCGCGCCGGATGGCCTTCCAGCCCTCGAGCTGCGCTTCTGTGGGCGCGTCGAACCGGCTCGCCCACCATTGCCGGAGGACTGGGTGAAAATCGTGGGGTAGCACAGTCCCTATTCGACATCGGATTCACGGATTGATTGCGCGCCCGGCCGGGCTATGGGAAGACCCCGATATTCCCGCAACGGCTCTGCGCCTAATCGAGCGCGAGCGACACCAGTCCATCGCAGAGCTTGGGCTCGAACCAGGTGCTCTTGGGCGGCATGATGGCCCCCGAGTCGGCGACCGCCATCAGATCGTCCATGCTGGTCGGATACATGGAAAAGGCCGCGGCCATCCCGAGCGCAACCCGCCGCTCGAGTTCTTCCGGCCCGCGGATGCCGCCGATGAAATCGATGCGCGCGTCGGTGCGCGGATCGCCGATCGCGAGCACCGGGCGAAGCAGGTGCTCGGCGAGCAGGCTCACATCCAGCCGTGCAGTGGGATCGGCCCCTGGAATCCTCGCCGTTTCGATCTCCAACCGGTACCACTCGCCCGGCAAATAGAGGCCGAATACGCCGCGTCGTTCCGGCACGACCCTGGCGCCGGCCGGCGTCAGCTTGAAGGCGGCGCCGATGCGGCGCAGAAATTCCTCGCGATCGAGTCCGTTCAGGTCGCGCACCACCCGGTTGTAGGCGAGGATGCGCATCTGATCATGTGGAAACGCGACGCAAAGAAAGCGCTCGTAGCTCGCCTCCGCAGACCCTTGCGGCGCGGCGCGGCGGCGCGAGCGAGCCACGCGCAAGGCGGCCGCGGCACGATGGTGTCCGTCCGCGATGTAGAGGGCGGGCATCGCGTCGAACGCCGCGCTCAGCCGCGCGATGCGATCCTCCTCTCGAATTACCCATAGCATGTGCCGCACACCGCCGCCGCCGATCAGGTCGAATTCAGGCGCCCCGCTCGAGGCATCGGCGAGGATCGCGTCGACTTCCGGCGCACTGGGATAGACGAGCATGACCGGCCCGGTGTGCGCGTTGAGCGCCTCGATCTGGCGCACGCGATCGTCCTCTTTTTCAGGACGCGTCAACTCGTGCCGCCGGATGCGTTGCGCTTCATATTCGGCGACGGAGGCTGCGGCAGCGAGCCCGGTCTGCGCATGCCCGTTCATCACCAAGCGGTAGGCGTAGTAGCAGGGCGCGGCGTCGCGTTTGAGTACGCCGCGCTCCAGCATGCGCCGCATATTCTCGGCCGCCTTGGCGTAGACCTCGCGCGAACAGGGATCGGTCCCTTCGGGCAGATCGATCTCCGGCTTGGAGACGTGCAGGAAGCTCCAGGGCTTGCCCCACGCCTGCTCGCGCGCCTCCTCGCTGGAGACCACGTCGTAGGGCGGTGCGGCCACCTGCGCCGCGTATTGGGGATGAGGCCGCAGAGCCGCGAAAGGGAGAATGAGGTGCATGATCGGCTCCGTGAAGTGAGCTCGTATTTTAGCTGAGCGCGTGTTCGGCGCGCCGAGGAACGCGTGCCTTGACGCTCACCGCGCAGCTCGAGCAGGCTACGATCACGACAGAGGATTTGGCTGCGTCCCCGGTAATCCTCTAACAGCCCAACCCGCGCAGACAGGCGATGATGCGTTCGGCGATGCGCTGCCAGCGGACTCCCATGCCAGCAAAATTGTGAGTGTCCGCAAGTTGCCCCTCCGGCGACATCGCCGACCTTCGCATGGTGGTGGAAATGCTCAACCGGCATATGTCCGTACAGGCATACCGCCGTCATAAGTCGGGCAAGCAGCACGTCGAATTGCGAGCGGCGATGCATCAACTCGTGCGCCGTACAGATTGCCGCCGCGCTTCCGAATCCGACGCTCACGGTAAGCGCGGCAAGCTCCGCGCCGCTTAAATCCATGCGGGACGCGAATCCGGCCGCCCACACAATGCGTCTTGAGGTTCCTGAGCGTGATATCGGACAGCATCAATAATCCTCCCAGTGGAGGGAGAGTTCTACCGTCACGTGCTCATCACGGCAAAGTGTTGTATATCTTATTGATATAACGCTTATTTTTGCATTATTTTTACCGTCACACCACCCAATGGGCTGACGGTAAAAATTTTCTGGACTATCGACGAAAAGTTTTTACCGTCAGATTTACCGTCAAAATGAAGCGCTAGCTACCGATAGATGCCGATAGATGCAGAAATGTTATCTATCACTAAAACAGTATGTTATGCAGCTTTTCCGATAGATGCCGAAAGTCTCGGAAAGACCTCGTTTTATTCCCACTCGATTGTCGCAGGCGGCTTGCCGCAGATATCGTACACCACGCGATTGATGCCGCGCACTTCGTTGATGATGCGGTTGGATACTTTGCCGAGGAGCTCGTGCGGCAGGTGTGCCCAATGCGCCGTCATGAAGTCCTGCGTCTGCACCGCGCGCAAAGCCACCACGTATTCGTAGGTTCTGCCGTCACCCATCACGCCCACCGCTTTCACCGGCAGGAATACGGCGAACGCCTGCGACGTCTTGTCGTACCAGCTTTGGCCATCCGCATCGCGCGCGGCGTGCAGTTCCTCTATGAATATGGCGTCGGCGCGGCGCAGGAGATCGGCGTATTCGCGCTTCACTTCGCCCAGGATGCGTACGCCGAGCCCGGGTCCAGGGAACGGGTGGCGATAGACCATGTCGCGCGGCAGGCCGAGCGCCACGCCCAGCTCGCGCACTTCGTCCTTGAAGAGTTCGCGCAATGGCTCGAGCAGCTTGAGGTGCAGGGTGTCGGGCAAACCGCCGACGTTGTGGTGCGATTTGATGCTGGTCGCTTTCTTGGTCTTGGCCCCCGCCGACTCGATCACATCGGGGTAGATCGTCCCTTGTGCGAGCCATTTGGCGTTCTTGATCTTCGCCGCCTCGCGCTGGAATACTTCGACGAATTCGCGGCCGATGATCTTCCGTTTTTGCTCCGGGTCGGCGACGCCGGCGAGCTTGCCCATGAAGGTGGCGCTGTCGTCGATGTGGATTACCTTGACGTGAAGATGATTGGCGAATGTGTCCATGACCTGTTCGGCCTCGTTCAAGCGTAGCAGGCCATGGTCGACGAACACGCAAGTCAGCTGTTTATCGATGGCACGGTGGATCAACGCAGCGGCCACCGATGAATCGACTCCGCCGGAAAGCCCCAGGATCACCTCGTCCTTACCTACCTGCTCGCGTATCCTCGCGATCGCCTCAGAAACATAGTCCGGCATGTTCCAGTCGCCGGCGCAACCGCAGACCTCGCGCACGAAGCGCCTGAGGATGGCGGCACCCTGCAGCGTGTGCGTGACCTCGGGGTGGAATTGCACCGCGTAGTAGCGCCGGGCTTCATCCGCCATGGCTGCGATCGGGCAAGCTTCGGTGGAAGCCATGAGCATGAAGCCCGGGGGCATTTGCGTGACCTTGTCGCCGTGACTCATCCACACCTTGAGCATGCCGTGGCCTTCGGCTGTGCGGAAATCCTCGATCCCTTCGAATAGCCGCGTGTGGCCGTGCGCGCGCACCTCGGCATAACCAAACTCGCGCACCTTGCCCGCCTCGACCTTGCCTCCCAACTGCGCGGCCATGGTCTGCATGCCGTAGCAGATGCCGAGCACCGGCACGCCCAGTTCGAACACCGCCTGCGGCGCGCGCGCCGCAGCCTCCTCCGTCACCGACATATGGCTGCCGGAGAGAATCACTCCCCTGGCGCCGAATTCACGCACGAACTGATCGCTGACATCGTAGGGATGAATTTCACAGTAGACACGCGCTTCGCGCACGCGCCGCGCGATCAGCTGGGTGTACTGCGCGCCGAAATCGAGGATCAAGATCTTCTGGTGCGTCATCTTCTAGCTCTCGAAAAAATAGAAAGGCCGGTCGTGCGGGCCACGATCGGCCTTCATTCCCAGTATCGACAGGCTCATTCGACCTGATAGTTGGGTGCCTCTTTGATGATCTGCACGTCGTGCACATGCGATTCGCGCATGCCAGCCGACGTAATCTCGACGAACTCCGTCTTGGTGCGCATGTCGCCGATGGTGGCGCAACCGCAGTAGCCCATGCTGGCGCGCAGTCCCCCGACCATCTGGAAGATGATGCTGACCACGCTGCCCTTGTAAGGCACGCGCCCTTCGATGCCTTCGGCGACAAGCTTGTCGGCATTGTTGGCGGGATCCTGAAAATAGCGGTCGGCGGCGCCATCCTGCATCGCGCTCAGCGAGCCCATGCCGCGGTACAGTTTGTAAGAACGGCCTTGGTACAGAATGGTCTCGCCGGGTGCCTCTTCGGTGCCGGCGAATATGCTGCCCATCATCACCGCGTCGGCACCGGCCGCAATCGCCTTGGCCAGGTCGCCCGAATAGCGCACACCGCCGTCGGCGATGAACGGCACGTCGCTATCCTTGAGCGCTGCGTACACGTTCTGTACCGCGGTGATCTGGGGTACGCCCACGCCGGCGACGACGCGCGTCGTGCAGATGGAGCCGGGGCCGATGCCCACTTTGATGCCGTCCGCGCCATGATCGATCAAGGCCTTGGCGCCGGAACTGGTGGCGATGTTGCCGCCGATGACTTCGACCTTGGGAAAGGTCTTCTTCACCCAGCGCACGCGATCGAGCACACCTTGCGCGTGGCCGTGAGCGGTATCCACCACGATTACGTCGACGCCCGCCTCGACCAGGTGCTCAATGCGCTCTTCCGTGCCTTCGCCTACGCCGACCGCGGCGCCGACGCGCAGCTTGCCCTGCTCGTCCTTGCTGGCGAGGGGATGCTCGGTCGCCTTGAGTATGTCTTTCACCGTCACCAGGCCGCGCAGCTCGAATTTGCCGTTGACCACCAGCACCCGCTCGAGTCGGTACTTGTGCAGCAGTTCCCGCGCTTCCTCGGGGCTTGCGCCTTCGTTAACATAGATCAGGCGATCGCGCGGCGTCATGATGGCGCTTACCGGCGCGTCCAGGTTGGTTTCGAAGCGGTAATCGCGGTTGGTGACCATGCCGACCACTTTCTCCTTTTCGACGACCGGGAAACCCGACACGCGGTACTGCCGCGTGAGCGCCAGCAGTTCGCGCACCGTGATGTTGGGTGAAACGGTCATCGGGTCGCGCAGCACACCCGTCTCGTAGCGCTTCACCTTGAGTACTTCGGCTGCCTGAACGCTGGGCGTAAGATTCTTGTGGATGATGCCGATGCCGCCTTCCTGGGCGATGGCGATTGCGAGGCGGGACTCGGTAACCGTATCCATCGCTGCCGAAACCAGCGGGATGCTGAGTTCGATCTTGCGCGTTAGGCGGGTTTTGAGCGAAACGTCGCGCGGGAGAACGGTCGAGTGGGCGGGGACGAGCAGAACATCGTCGAAGGTAAGCGCTTTCTGAATGACGCGCATGGCAAAACTCCAGGCCGCAAATCGGCATTATACGCGCCTCGCCCGCGCGGGCAAATGAGGCGGGATTGAAATCAAAGCACGGGCCCCGGGTAAAGTCCATTTGACGCGTGGGTGGAAAGCCGTTATTTTTGAATTAATTGGATAACCGAAAGGCCTAGCCGCATGAAACGACTCTCGCTGGTATTCGCGCTCACGTTGTGCTTGGCCCCGCCCGCCGTCGGGCAGATGTACAAATGGGTGGATCAAAACGGCAGGGTGCAGTATTCGGACAAGCCGCCGCCCGCCAATATCAAGAGCGAAAAGCTGCGCAATGCGCAGACGGCGCCCAACCCTCCCGCGCCGAGCAAGGACAAAGGCGGCGCAGCCAAAGATGCGGCCAAGGCCGGACCGATGACATTGATGGAACAGGATCAGGCGTTCCGCAAACGCCAGCAGGATGCGGCCAAGGCAGAGCAGGAAGCGGCGCAGAAGCAGGCGCAGGCGCGCCAGCGCGAGGAGAACTGCAAACGCGCCAAGCTCGCTGTGGCACAGTACCAACTCGGAGGGCGCCAGATGCGCGTTAACGAAAAAGGGGAACGCGAGTACCTGGACGAAAAACAAACCGCCCAGGAGGCGGAGCGGGCGCGACAAGATGCTGCCGCGGCGTGCAAGTAAGCGTTCATTTCAAAGTGAGGGATATCCCCCAAGGGGACTTCCCTGGCGGCAGCATTTGATTTCACGCCATCCGGGGCGCATCCCTTCATGCTCTCCTGGATCCGCCCGCTGCGAAATTCGCAGCGGGTTCTAACCACGAGAGCGCTTTCTTGCAGCGCGATTGCGCCGAATGTCCTTTGGGTCGGCGAGCAGCGGCCGATAAATTTCCACTCGATCGCGATCGCGCAATCGGGTATCGCGTGCAGCCAGCTTGCCCCAGACGCCTACCCGGGCGAGTTCGATTTGCGGCACTTGCCTGAGCAGCCCACTCGCCTCGAGTGCGTCCTGCACCGTGGCTGCGGGCGGCAGGTTCAGGACCAGCAGGACCTGTTCCTGCGCCAGCGCATAGACAACTTCGATGCGCATGCTCAACGCGGCCCGTAGACGGCGCGCGCCCTCTTCACGAAAACTTCGACGAAGGTGTTGGCGATGTGATTGAACACCGGGCCGGTCATCTTTTCCACGAGCTTGCCCGAGATTTCATAGCTCAGGCGGAATTCAATCTTGCAGGCGTGTTCAGCCAGAGGCAGAAAGCGCCAGAATCCATCCAGATGCCTGAATGGACCGTTGACGAGCGTCACGTCGATCTGGGCCCCGGGTTTCATTTGATTCTTGGTGGTGAAGTGCAGGCGCAAGCCATGGTAATTGACGTGCAGCGTCGCAACGGCATGGTGCGCATCGGGCCGTTGCACCTCGGTCCCGCTGCACCAAGGCAGAAACTGCGGATAGGCCTCGACGTCCTCGACCAGGGCGTACATTTCGCACGCGCTGTGCTCCACCAGAACTGATTTTTCCACTATGGCCATGGCTAGGCGATGCACCTGCTAGAATTCAAGCATTGTAGCAACACTCGCCCTATGACAATCGCACAAAACAAGAAAGCGTTTCACGATTATTTCATCGAGGAGCGCTATGAAGCGGGTCTGGCGCTCGAAGGCTGGGAGGCCAAAGCCATCCGCTCGGGTCGGGTGCAGCTCAAGGACGCCTATGTGCTCATCCGCGGCGGCGAGATTTACATGGTGGGCGGCCATATCAGTGCGCTGCCCACAGCCTCGACCCATATCCACCCCGATCCGATGCGCACGAGGAAGCTCTTGCTTCACGGCGCCGAGATCCAGCACCTGATCGGCAAAGTGGAGCGCGCAGGCTACACCCTGGTGCCGCTTGAAATGCATTTCAAGAATGGCAGAATCAAAATCGAAATCGGTCTCGCGCGCGGCAAGAAGCAGCACGACAAGCGCGAAACCGAGAAGAAGCGCGATTGGGAACGCGAAAAGCAGCGCCTGATGCGCTCAAAGAGCAGCGTTTAGCCCCTGTTATACGCGTCGCTGCCTGACTTGCTCGAACAGGCAGATCGCCGCTGCCGCCGCCACGTTGAGCGACTCGGTCTTCCCTGGCATCGGAATGCACACCTGTTCGGCCGCAGCGTCGCAAAGCGCCGCGCTTACGCCCGAGCCTTCGTTGCCGAACACCCACGCGAGTGGGCCGTGTAAATCGATCTGGTAGAGAGACTTGCGCGCATGACTGCTTGCGCAAATCAGCTTGCCCTTCAGCCTGGAAACGGCGGCTGCCAGATCGACATCGTCGAATATAGAAAGGCTGAAATGCGCGCCCATGCCGGCGCGCAGCACCTTGGGCGACCAGGGGTAGGCACAACCTTGCGAAAGGAGCACGCTGGAAATGCCCGCAGCGGCGGTGCTGCGCAGAATGGAGCCGAGATTGCCCGCGTCCTGGATGGCGTCCAACATCACGCAGTTCTCGAGTGTCGCCGGCAACGGGCCGTGTTTCGGGGTGCGTATCATAGCGACGATGCCGGTTGGCGTCACGACCTGGGCGACGTCGTTGAAAAGGGGGTCGGCGAGCAGCAGCACGCCTTGCGCGCACTCCCCGGCTGCAAGCCGGCGCGCTTCGGCGTTGCCTGCCCCGCTCTCGCTCAGGACCAATTGCTCCGGCACGCCGCCGCTTGCGCGGTAGGCTGCGATCAAATGCATGCCGTCGAGCAGCGTCAGGCCCGCTTTGCGCCGTTCGCGCGCGGAGGTGGCGAGCCGGTGCAGCGACTTGAAGCGCAGGTTGTCGCGCGAACGTATCACCGTCTGCGATCGATCGCGCATGCGTGGATCGCGTGGCTAATTGCCGCTGCCGCTCGCCCGCTCGGCAAGCAGCAATCGACGCACCGGAGCGTAGCTGCGGCGATGAATCTCGATCACGCCATAGCGTTCCAGTGCGGCAAGATGGGCGCGTGTCGGGTATCCCTTGTGGCGGTCAAGGCCGTATTGCGGATAGCGCTGATGCAGGCGCTGCATTTCCGCATCGCGCGCTGTCTTCGCCAGGATCGAAGCGGCCGAAATCGCCGGGATAATGCTATCCCCCTTGACGATGGCTCTGACCGGATAAGCGATGCGCGGGCATCGATTGCCGTCCACCAAGACTTCCTCCGGCGCGACGCTCAGCTGCTCCACTGCGCGGCGCATCGCGAGCAGGCTTGCCTGCAGAATGTTGATCGCGTCGATCTCAGCCGCCGACGCCGAGGCGATTCCCCAGGCGAGCGCGTGCTGGCGTATTTGCTCGGCCAGGTGTTCGCGCCGCGAGGCTGACAGGGTCTTGGAATCGGCCAGGCCGTCTATGCGCCAGGATGGGTCGAGGATCACCGCAGCCGCATAGACCGGCCCGGCCAGCGGCCCTCTCCCCGCCTCGTCCACGCCACACACGAGCATCATCAAGCGGCGCGCGCAAGCAGAGGCAGCACCGCCAGAGCGGCTTGCCTCGCGGCATCGCGCTTGAGTTCACGGTGGATGGCGGCAAAGCGCTGCGGTATGCGTGCGCGCACCACCGAGTCGTTCATGGAGTTGGACAAAGCCTGCGCCAGATTCTCCGGGGTGGCATCGTGTTGCAGCAATTCCGGCACGACGAATTCTCCGGCGAGAATGTTCGGCAGGCCGACATACGGCAGATAGCCCATGCGCCGCATGAGCTGAAAGCTGAATTCGGCCATCCGGTAGGTGATGACCATGGGCTTTTTCAATAGGGCCGCCTCCAACGTGGCCGTGCCGCTCGCCACCAGGGCGACGTCGGCTGCCGCGAGCGCTTCCTGCGCGTGGCCGAATAGTATGGTCAGCGGCAGTTCAGCGGCATCGGCGCGATATAGTTCGGCCTCGAACAGTTCGCGCGTCTCGCGACTGGTCAGCGGTACCAGGAACAGCGGTTTCTCGATCGTTTGCGCGAGCAGCTTGGCGGTTTCGATGAAAGTGCGTGCCATGTAACGCACTTCGGACTGGCGGCTGCCAGGCAATAGGGCAATCACCTTGCGCTCCGGCGCTATCTTGAGCTGGGCGCGCGTGGCGGCAGTCTGGTCGGCTTCCGGGATCTGGTCGGCGAGCGGATGGCCGACGTAGGTAACCGGAACGCCGGCTTTGCGGTAGATCGCCTCTTCGAACGGAAACAGCGCCAGCATGTGGTCGACCGCACGTGCAATCGCGTTAATGCGGCCGCCGCGCCATGCCCAGAGCGATGGACTGACGTAATGCGCGACCGGTATGCCAGCGCGCTTGAGGCTGGCTTCGAGACCGAAGTTGAAATCGGGCGCGTCGACACCGATGAACAATTGCGGCCGCGCATCGAGCAGCATGCGGCGCAGCCGGTGCCGCATCCACACCAGGCCTGGGTAATGCCGCAGCACCTCGACGTATCCGCGCACGGCCAGCCGTTCCATATCGAACCTGGAATCGAAACCTGCGGATTGCATTTTGGGGCCGCCGATGCCGATGAACTGCGCACTCGGCAGGTGCGCGCGCAGGGCCTTGATCAGATTCGCCCCCAGCAAGTCGCCCGACGCCTCCCCGGCAACCATGCCTATGATGACGGGCGGCTCGGTCACGTCAGCGCACGATCCCGCGCGTGCAAGTTTGCAGAAAATCGGAAATCATGCCGATTTCAGAGCAGGCCTGCGCCTGCGAGGCAAGCTGCGTGCGTGCCTGCTCCAGGGTCAGGCCGGACTTGTAGAGGGTTTTGTAGGCGCGCTTGATCGCGGCAATCGCCTCTGCGGAGAAACCCCGCCGGCGCAGCCCCTCGGTATTGATGCCGTGGGGCTTGGCAGTATCGCCCGCAGCCATCACGTATGGTGGCAGGTCGTGCACCACGACCGTGGCGATCGCGGTAAAACTGTGCGCGCCAATGCGCACGAACTGGTGCACCCCGGTGAACCCTCCGAGTATGGCGTAGTCGCCGACGTGCACGTGGCCGGCGAGCTGCGAGTTGTTCGCAAAGATCGTGTGGCTGCCGATCTGGCAATCGTGCGCCAGGTGCACGTAGGCCATGATCCAGTTGTCGTCGCCGATGCGCGTGACGCCGGCGTCCTGCGCCGTGCCACGATTGAGCGTGCAGAACTCGCGTATCGTGTTGCCGTCGCCGATTTCCAGCCGCGTCGCTTCGCCTGCGTATTTCTTGTCCTGCGGCACCGCGCCGAGGGAACAGAACTGGAAGATGCGGTTGTTCTTGCCGATGCGCGTGAGCCCCTCGATCACCACGTGCGGCCCGATGCTGGTATCGCTGCCGATCTCGACATGCTCGCCGATGATGCTGTAGGCGCCGACGCTTACGTTGGCACCCAGGCTGGCGCGAGGGTGAACGAGTGCACTCGGGTGGATCATTCTATCGGGCGCAGGGTGCAAAGCAAAGTTGCCTCGGCGACAAGGATATCGCCGACATAGGCTTTCCCCGCGTATTTCACGACCGAGCGCAGGGTGCGCTCGATGCTCACTTCCAGCACCAACTGATCGCCCGGAATCACCGGTTTCTTGAAACGCGCGCTATCGATCCCGGCAAAGTAATACACGGACTTATCGTCCGGCTTGATGCCCATGCTGCGAAACGACAGGATCGCCGCCGCCTGCGCCATGGCCTCGACCACGAGCACGCCGGGCATGACCTTGTAATACGGGAAATGGCCGTTGAAATAGGGCTCATTGACGCTGACGTTCTTGAGCGCGCGTATGCGCTTGCCCAGCTCGCATTCGATTACGCGGTCGATGAGCAAGAACGGATAGCGATGCGGCAGGTATTCGAGTATTTCGTGGATGTTCAACCTATTTCCTTCCGCGATAACAGCTGTTGCTCGATATGAGCTATGCGTTCGTACAGCCCTTCCAGACGGTGCAGCAATGCAAGCCTGCGCGCCCATCTGCGGCTATCCTCGGCCGGATAACCTCCGTACGATCCGGCGCGTCGTATGGACTTGGTCACCATCGTGCCGGCATGAATAACGACCTTCTCCGCGATGTCGAGGTGCCCCACGATTATGGCGGCCCCGCCGATCATGCAATGTCTGCCGATGCGCGTGCTGCCGGCGATGCCGGTACATCCGGCGATCGCCGTATGCGCGCCGATGTGCACGTTATGGCCTATCTGGATCAGATTGTCCAGTTTGACGCCGTCTTCGATCACGGTGTCATCCAGGGCGCCGCGGTCGACGCAGGTGTTGGCGCCGATCTCGACGTCATCGCCGATCATCACGCGCCCTATTTGCGGAATCTTGCGCCAGACGCCTTGATCGAGCGCGATGCCGAAGCCGTCGGCGCCGATCACGGCGCCCGAATGCACCAGTGCACGCTCGCCCAGGCGGCAGCCGTGGTAGATGGTTACGCGCGCCTGCAGGCGGCTGGCGGCGCCGATCTCGACTTCGTTGCCGATATGGCAACCCTGACCGACTACCACGCCCCTTCCCAACTTGACGCCCCGGCCGATATACGTGCCGGCGCCGATGCTGGCGCTGGCCGGCACTTTGGTGCCGCGCTCGACCACCGCGGTTGCGTGCACGCCGGGTTTGATCACCACTGGCGCATTGAACAGGGCCGAAACCTTGGCGAAATACAGATAGGGATCGTCGCAGACGATGCGCGGCCGCTCGGTAAGATCGCGGGCAGAACGGCCCACGATGATCGCCCCCGCTTGCGTGGAGGAGAGCTGCTCGCGGTATTTGGCGTGGGCGAGAAAGCTGATGTGCTCCGCCTTGGCGCTTTGCAGCGTGGCCACCTGGCTGACGCGCGTCTGCGGGTCGCCTAGAATCTCTCCACCGAAGCGTTCGACAATCGCGGCCAGGCGGTATATCTTGGCCTTAGCCATCGGGGCCGCTTATTTCCCTGCCGGCCGGTCTTCCAAGGCTTTGATCACCTTATCGGTGATATCGACGCGGGGGCTCGCGTAGACTGCCTCCTGGAAGATGATGTCGAATTTCTCCGCCTCGGCGATGGCCTTGATGGTGCGGTTGGCCCGATCCAGAACGGCTGCGAGCTCCTCGTTGCGCCGCTGGTTCAGGTCTTCGCCGAATTCGCGCTGCTTGCGCTGGAAATCCTTGTTCATGTCGCTGAATTCGCGCTCCTTCGAGCGGCGTTCGGGTTCCGGCATGGTGACCGAATTCTTCTCCAGGTTCTCCTGCAGCTTGCGAATCTGCTCGGCCATGCGCTTCATGTCTAGGTCGCGCTTGGCAAATTCCTGCTCGATCTTCTTTTGTGCACGCACTGCGGGGGCGGCATCACGGAATACCCTTTCCGTGTTGACAAATCCAATCTTGAGATCGGCGGCGGCGGCAGTGCCGCCAATCAAGGCCATAAAGACGACGAATGCGAGTTTTTTCAAGCTGCTCTCCTCAAACCCTAAAAGAACGTTCCCATCGTGAACTGCAGATTCTGAACATGGTCTTCCGGTTTCTTGTTGAGCGGAACACCATAGCTAAATTTCAGAGGCCCCATGGGCGAATACCAACCGAGTGAAATGCCGGCTGAATAACGCAATGTCGACAGTCGCATCTTTTCATCCGCGCCCCAGACTTGGCCGCCGTCGACAAACAGCGACAGCCGCATCGAGCGGTCAACCCCCGTTCCAGGCACCGGAAATTGCAGTTCGACGTTCCCGACCAAACGCTTGGTGCCGCCCAGAATCGCGCCAAGTGAGTCGCGCTGGCCGAGGGAATAAGAATCGTAGCCGCGCACCGAGTTGACGCCCCCGGCATAATAATTCTTGAAAAACGGCAAAGGTTTTCCGTTCATGCCGCGCCCGGCCCCGATCTCGCCGTTGAGCATCAGCGTGTAGGTGCGCGACAGCGGGTAATACCATTGCAGCTGCTCCGTGAGCTTAAAGTACTGGAGCGTTCCGCCCGGGAGTCCAAATTCGCCGCTCGTGCGGATCAGGCTTCCCTTGGTGGGCACGATCAGGCTATCGCGTTGCTCGCGTGTCCAGCCCAGCGTTCCAACGACGGCAGTGTTGTCGCTGCCGAATATGTTGACGAAATCCTGATAGCGCTGCGGACTGCTTTGGTCGATGCCGATCTTGGTACTCTCGCCGCTGATGCCAAATCCGATGTTGTCAATCTCGGTTAGCGGAACACCGAAGCGTACGCCCCCGCCTCGGGTGGTGGTGGTGTAGAAACCCAAACCCAGGAAACGTGCGTCGGTGACGCGATCGTAGAGATCGAATCCACGGCTGACCCCATCCACGGTGTAATAAGGGTCGGTGTAGTTTATGCCGAGGTTTCGCGTAATCTTGCTGGTGCTCAGTTGCAGGCCCAAATCCCTGCCGCTGCCGAATATGTTCTGCTGCACGATGGATCCGCTGATTATCAGCTTTTCCGTGGAGGAAAAGCCGGCGCCGAGCATGACGGCGCCGGTTGGTCTTTCTTTCACCTTGAAATTCACGTCTACCTGATCCGAGGTGTTCGGCACCGCGGGGGTCTCGACGTCGACCTCGGAAAAGAATTGCAGGCGCTCCAGGCGTTGCTTGGATTTCTGGATCTTGTCGCTGTTGTAATAGGCGCCTTCGAACTGGCGCATCTCGCGCCGGATCACTTCGTCGCGCGTGCGTGAGTTGCCGGAAATGTTGATGCGGCGCACGTACACGCGCCGCCCGGGATCAATCATGATGGTCAAGGCGACGCGCTTGGCAATCTTGTCCATTTCGGGGACGGCGTTGGTGTTGGCGAAAGCATAGCCGTCGTTGCCCAGCCGATCGGTGATTGCCTTGGTGCTCTCGGTCACCTTCTCGCGCGAAAAGGTCTCGCCCGGTCTTATTTGAGTCAACTGGCGCAATTCCGCTTCCGGCAGCAGCATCTCGCCACCGAACTTGACTTCGGACACCGTGTATTTGTCGCCTTCGGTGATGTTGATCGTGATATAGATGTCTTTCTTGTCCGGTGTGATCGAAACCTGCGTCGACTCGATGTTGAATTCGAGGTAGCCGTTGTTCAGATAATGGGAACGCAGCGTCTCCAGGTCGCCCGACAATTTTTGCTTCGAATATTGGTCGTTCTTGGTATACCAGGTCATCCACCCCTGCGGTTGCAATACCAGCAAATCCAGCAGATCCTTTTCCCGAAAAGTCCTGTTGCCGATAATATTGATCAGGTGAATCTTCGCGACTTCGCCTTCGTTGATGGAAAAACTGACGCCGACGCGGTTGCGCTCGAGCGGCGTAACCGTGGTGACCACGCTGGCGCCATAGCGTCCACGCGCCAGGTATTGGCGTTTGATCTCCTGCTCGGCTTGATCGAGCAACGCCTTGTCGAGAGAGCGCCCTTCGGCCAAGCCCGCTTCGCGCAAGCCCTTGCTCAGTTGCTCTTTGTCGAATTCCTTGTTGCCGATGAAATCTATTTGCGCGACGGCCGGACGCTCCTCGACCACGACGATCAGCACATCGCGTTGGACTTCGAGACGCACATCCTTGAAGAATCCGGTTGCGAACAACGCCTTGATCGCGGCAACGGCCTTGTCATCAGTCATCGTTTCCCCGACCTTGACCGGGAGATAGCTGAATATGGTGCCGGCTTCGATGCGCTGGATACCCTCGACGCGGATGTCGCGCACCACGAACGGGTCGAACGCGGCGGCAGTTCCTGCCCAAAGGCAGAGGAACGCGGCGAGGAGGTGTCTGACCATGTGCAGCGCTAGCCGGAGATCAAGCGATTTATATCGTTATAAAAGGCAAACGCCATCAGTACCAGCAACAAGGACAACCCAAGCTTTTGGCCGATCTCCAGCATCCGGTCGGAGACGGGGCTACCTTTGAAAATTTCGATCGTATAATACATCAAATGCCCTCCATCTAATAATGGAATCGGCAGAAGGTTGAGCACGCCGAGACTGATGCTGATCAGCGCGAGAAAGCTCATGTACGAGGCGAGACCGAGTTGCGCCGATTGGCCGGCGTAGTCGGCGATAGTCACCGGTCCGCTCAGATTTTTCCAGGAAATCTTCCCGATCAACATTTGCCCGAGCATTCTCAGACTGAAAACGGATGTGTCCCAGGTTTTTTCCGCCGCTTTGTACAACGCCTTCGCGGCGCCGTAGTGCACCACGGTCACGAGTCTATCCATGGCCTGCTGGTCGAGCTGCGCCGCCGCGCCGATGCGCCCCGTAGACGCTCCGTTCTGCGGCACTGCCTCGGGTACGAGCATGAGGTTGCGCCGCTCGCTGCCGCGCTGATAGGTCAATCGCAGTTCGCGTCCTGCGTGGCTGCGCACCGATTCCACCAGCTGATCCCAGGATGCGATGGGCTCGCCGTTCACCTCGAGGATGCGATCGCCGGCTTGCAGGCCTGCCTGCTCGGCCACGCCGCCGGGCACGATCTTGCCGATCACCGGGCTGACCTGGGGACGGTAGAGCCTGAGGCCGATCAGTGCCAGCGTATCGCCCTCGACCTGCGTCGCATCAAGGGGGGACAAATCGAGCGTGCGCCAGTTGAGTTGATTGTCTTGATTGAGCACTTCGACCTTCGCCTGCTGCCGCTCCAGCGCCAGCTGCAGCATGCGCCAGCGCACGTCTTGCCAGGAGGTGACAGGCTCGCCGTTGATCGCGCGTATGGTCTCGCCCGACACGAAGCCAGCGCTGGCAGCAGGCGTGTGCGGCGGCGGCTGCGCGACCACCGGCCGCGCTTCATGCACGCCGTGCATGAATAGCAGCCAGTACAGCAGTATCGCAAACAAGAAATTGGTGAGCGGCCCGGCGATCACGATCGCGAAGCGCCGCCACACCTTCTGCCGGTTGAACGCGCGGCCGAGCTCATGCGCGGCCACTGTGCCTTCGCGTTCATCCAACATCTTGACGTAGCCGCCAAGCGGCACCGCTGCGAGCACCCATTCTGTCTGATCGGAACCGAATCGCTTCTGCCATAAGGCCGGGCCAAAGCCGATCGAGAAGCGCAGCACCTTGACGCCGCACAGCCGCGCGACGATGTAGTGGCCGTATTCGTGCACTATGATCAGCGCGCCTAGCGCAACCACGAATGCAGCGACGGTGTGCAGTATGCTCATGCCTTGAGCAGCAACGAATTGACTTGCAGTTCGGCCTGTCGGCGGGCAGCGGCATCGGCGTCGAGCACATCGCGGAGCACGGCCAGCGGCTGCGAACCCAATTCATTCATCACCGACTCGATTACGGCGGTGATGGCAAGAAACGGCAGGCGCCGCTGTAAAAAAGCCGCCACGGCGACTTCGTTGGCGGCATTCAGCGTCGCGGGGCTGGTACCGCCCTCCTCCAGCGCGCGATAGCCAAGACGCAGCGCCGGAAACCGTTCAAGATCGGGCGGCGCGAAATCGAGCCTGCCTATTTGGGTCAAGTCGAGCGAGCCCACCCCAGCCTCCACCCGGTCGGGGTAGGCGAGCGCGTGCGCGATCGGGGTGCGCATGTCGGGGTTGCCAAGTTGGGCGATGACCGAGCCGTCGGAGTACTCCACCATCGAATGCACTACGCTTTGCGGATGGACCACGACATGGATTTGTTCGCGCGTTGCGCCAAACAACCAATGCGCTTCGATTATTTCGAGCGCCTTGTTCATCATGGTGGCTGAATCCACCGAGATCTTGCGCCCCATTACCCAGTTAGGGTGGGCGCAAGCTTCATCCGGCGTCACGCTCTGCAGCCGCGCCCGCGGGACGTCACGAAACGGCCCGCCGGAGGCGGTCAATAGGACACGCCGCACGCCGTGCTGCACAAGGTTACCGCTAAGAAAGCTCGGCAGGCACTGAAAGATCGCGTTGTGCTCGCTGTCTATCGGCAGCAGCGTCGCGCCGTGCGTGCGCACCGCCTGCATCAGGATCGGCCCCGCCATGACCAGCGCTTCCTTATTGGCGAGCAGCAACTTCTTCCCGGCGTTCGCCGCGGCCAGCGTCGGCGCCAGCCCGGCGGCACCGACGATGGCCGCCATGACACAGTCGGTTTCAGGGTGGGCTGCGATTCTCTCCAGTCCTTGCGTGCCGACCAGAATTTCCGTTGCGCCCGGGTCGAGGCGCGCGCGCAGCGCATCCGCTTGGACCCCATGTGCGACCACGGCGTAGCGCGGCTTGTGCCGCAGGCACAGGCTGCACAATGCATCGATGCGCTCATTTGCGCTCAACGCGAATATGCGAAAGCGCTGCGGGTGGCGTACCGCCACGTCGAGGGTGCTGATTCCGATGGAGCCGGTCGCCCCGAGGATGGCGAGGTTCTGCAGCCGCGTCATAGGAGATATACCAGCGCGGCAACGGGAAGTACCGCAGTGAGCGCATCGATCCGATCGAGAACGCCGCCATGTCCTGGAAGCAGCGTACCGCTATCCTTGACGCCGGCGCGCCGCTTCAGTGCCGATTCGAACAGATCGCCGTAAACTCCGATCGCAGTGAGCAACCACATGAACAGCAGCATGGCGTAGCTTCCGAAGCGCATGGTCTTAAAGACCTGTGGCAGGTAGTCCTGCCAGACGCGACTCCACAGCAGCGCATACAGGCTCACCGCCAGCACGGCGCCCGCCACCCCTTCCCAACTCTTGCCCGGGCTGATGGCCGGTGCGAGCTTGCGCCGGCCAAAACGGCGCCCGGCGAAATAGGCGGCGGTATCCGCGATCCAAGCAACCGACATCAGCAGCAGGAGCAGCAAGGGACTATGCTCGCGCAATTGCACCAGCGCCAGGCAGGTCGGAACCAGCACGACGACACCGGTCAGCATGCCCAGCCAGCGGGCTTGGGGCAGGCGGGAACGCCATAGCCAAAACGGCACGATGGCTATCCAGAATAGGCTCGCGCCAAGGAAGATCGCGGGCAGCAGCGGCCCCGGGACGCCGGATTGCCCGCTTCCCTGCGCAGACCCGAACAGCAGGGCATAAATGGCCACAACGACGACGACATACAGTGCGCAGGCTGCTCGCCCCAGCTGTATCAGCTTGCTCCATTCCCACGCCGCCGGGACGATCAGTGCGCCAACGAATGCGGCCCAAGCCGAAGGCGGCAGCCGGAACAGTGCCGCCATCAACACAACCAATAACGCCAGCGCGGTGATGACCCGCGTCTTGAGCATGGATCAACACGCCCGGACGGTGTGCACGGTCAGGCAAGCTCCCGCTTTGGGTGCGTTGCCTTTGCCGCGACTTCGACCTGCTCGCTGGTGCGGCCGAATCGGCGCTCGCGCTGCTGATAGGACGAAATTGCCTGATCCAGAGCTGCCGCATCGAAATCGGGCCAGAGTGTGTCCGTGAAATAGAATTCGCTGTAGGCAAGTTGCCACAATAGAAAATTACTGATGCGTTGTTCGCCGCCGGTGCGGATGAACAGATCCGGTTCGGGCGCGTAAGCCGTGGAAAGACAACCGGCTAACTGCTCTTCGGTAAAGCTGCCGTTCCCCTGCGGATGAGTTTCGACCAGACGCTGCACGGCCTGCAGCAAATCCCAGCGCCCGCCGTAGTTCGCGGCGATGGTGAGCGTCATGCCGTTGTTGTTGCAGGTCAACTGCTCGGCGCGGGCGACGAGGTCCGTGATCCTCTTGCCGAAAGGCTCGGTGTTGCCTATTACGCGCAAGCGTATGCCGTTGCGATGCAGTTTCTCCGCTTCGCGCTCCAGCGCCATGACGAACAAGCGCTTCAGCATCGATACTTCCTCGGCGGGCCGGCGCCAGTTCTCGGAGCTGAATGCAAACAGAGTCAGGTACTCGACACCGCGCGCGACGCAGGTCTTGACTACTTCGCGCACGATCTCGACTCCGCGTCTGTGACCGGCCGCACGCGGCAGCATGCGTTGCTTGGCCCAGCGTCCATTGCCATCCATGATGATGGCGATATGACGCGGTACGGCCTTCCCCGGCGGCACGTCGCGCGTTGAACTGACAAATGAAGGCATCTGGTCTTTGGTCCGGGCGATCGGCGCGCGTCAGACCGCCAGCAAGTCCGATTCTTTTGCGGCGAGCAGCTTGTCGATGTCCGCAATGAACCTGTCGGTCAACTTCTGAATTTCTTCTTGTGCACGGCGCTCGTCGTCCTCGGAAACTTGCTTTTGCTTGAGCAGATCCTTGAGATGGTGGATGGCATCGCGCCGCAGATTTCTCACCGCGACCTTTGCGTTCTCCCCCTCGCCCTTGACCACTTTGATCAGTTCGCGGCGGCGCTCCTCCGTCAGCGGCGGCATCGGCACGCGGATAAGGTCACCCTGGGAGGATGGATTGAGCCCGAGATCGGCTTCGCGGATCGCCTTCTCTATCACTGCGCCCATCTTCTTCTCCCACGGCGCGATTCCGATAGTGCGCGCATCGAGCAATGTCACGTTGGCGACCTGGTTGAGCGGCATCGGCGTGCCGTAGTAGTCGACCGTCACGTGGTCGAGAATCCCGGTGTGGGCGCGACCGGTGCGCACCTTGCCAAGGTCGGTCTTCAGCGCTTCGACTGATTTGTGCATTTTCTGCTCGGCAGTCTTCTTGACATCAGCAATCATGATCAGCCCCTCATTCAGCTATGTACCATCGTTCCTTCGTCTTCGCCCATCACGACCCGCTTCAGCGCGCCCGTCTTGAAGATGCTGAACACATTGATCGGCAGCTTCTGGTCGCGGCACAGGGTCAGCGCGGTCGCGTCCATCACTTTGAGGTTGCGGTTGATCGCCTCGTCGAAGCTGACCCTAGCGTAGCGCGTCGCTTGCGGATTCGTGTTCGGATCGGCACTGTACACCCCGTCCACCTTGGTCGCCTTCAACACGATATCACAGCCCATCTCGGTGCCGCGCAATGCCGCCGCGGTATCCGTGGTGAAAAACGGGTTACCGGTGCCCGCGGCGAATATTACTATCTTGCCCTCTTCCAAGTAACGCATCGCCTTGCCGCGTATGTATGGCTCCACCACCTGCTCGATATTGAGCGCGGATTGAACGCGGCCATTCAGGCCGCCGCGACGCATCGCATCCTGCAGGGCAAGCGCGTTCATCACGGTAGCCAACATACCTATGTAGTCGGCCGTGGCTCGGTCCATACCGGCAGCGGCGGGCGCCACGCCACGGAAAATGTTGCCGCCGCCGATCACCACCGCGATTTCCACGCCCATAGCGGCTACCACTGCGATTTCTTCGACGATACGGTCTATCGTCGTTCGATTGATGCCGTAGGCGTCGTCGCCCATCAGCGCTTCGCCCGAGAGCTTGAGCAGGATGCGTTTGTATGCCGACGCGGAACGCACGGCGCTCAACCCGCAGCGGCTTTTGCCTGGGCCGCGACTTCCGCGGCGAAGTCGCTGGTTTTCTTATCGATGCCTTCACCCACCACGAAAAACTTGTAGCTGAGCAGCTTGGCCTTTTTCGCGGCCAGCATTTTTTCGACCGTCAGCTTGTCGTCCTTGATGAAAGCTTGCCCGAGCAGCGTGATCTCGCCAAGGAACTTATTGAGGCCGCCTTCCACCATTTTTTCCGCTATGTTCGCCGGCTTGCCCGATTCGCGCGCGCGCGCGGTGAGCACGTCGCGCTCGCGCGCGAGCACCGCAGGATCCACCTGGTCACGCGACAGGAACTGCGGTTTAGCGAATGCGATGTGCATGGCAAGATCCTTGCCGACCTCGTCCGGCCCTTCGAATTCGACCAGCACGCCGATCTTGACTCCGTGCAGGTACAGCGCGAGCCTGGCTGGCGTCTGCACGCAGTGAAAGCGCCGGAGGCTGAGATTCTCGCCGATTTTCTGCACCAGGGCCTGGCGCTTTGCTTCTACCGTACCGCCTTCGAAGCCGAGCGCGGAAAGTGCAGCGACATCGGCCGGATTGTGCTGCGCCACGAGTCGTGCCAGCGCAGAGGCAAAACCCAGAAAATCAGTGTTCTTGGCGACGAAATCGGTTTCGCAATTGACCTCGACCATCGCGCCGAGTTTGCCGTCATTCGAAATGTAGGCACCGATCACGCCCTCCGCCGCGAGGCGCCCCGCCGCTTTGCTCGCCTTGGCGCCGCTCTTTATGCGCAGCAGGTCTTCCGCGGACTTCAGGTCGCCGTTGGTCTCGACCAGGGCTTTCTTGCATTCCATCATGCCCAGACCGGTAATTTCCCGCAGTTCCTTGACCATCGCTGAGGTGATTTCTGCCATCTATACTCTCCTAATATATTCGTTGCATAGCGCGAGGGATTGCGCCGGAAACACAGGTGTTCCATCCTCCTTGCGGCCGCGCCTCCAGCGCTCGCTTCGTCCAGCGGCTGATTCGGTCGATCCGAATCGGCTCCCTAGTGTTCAAAAAAAGGGGCTTGCGCCCCTTTTCGCGTGGCGCATATCCACGCCTAGCCGGCAGATTCGTCCTGGGCTTCCACTTCGACGAATTCGTCACCTTCACCACTCGCGACGATTTCCTGAATCGACATGTTGCGCCCTTCGAGAATCGCATCGGCCACGCCGCGCGCATACAGGCGGATTGCACGGCTGGAATCGTCATTGCCGGGAATCACGTGCGTAATACCCTCGGGAGAGTGATTGGTATCGACCACGCCGATGATCGGGATGCCTAGCTTGTTGGCCTCGACAACGGCGCCTTTCTGGTAGCCGACATCGATGATGAACAAGGCATCGGGCACGCTGACGAGGTCCTTGATCCCGCCCAAGCTGCGTTCGAGCTTGACCAGCTCGCGCTGGATACCCAGCGCCTCTTTCTTGGGCAGTTTTTCCAGGCTGCCCTCGGCGAGCATGGCCTCCATATCCTTCAGGCGTTTGATTGACTGCTTGACCGTTTTGAAATTCGTCAGCATGCCGCCTAACCAGCGTTGGTCCACATAAGGGGCGCCGCAACGTACCGCCTCCTCCTTGATAATCTCGCGCGCCTGGCGTTTGGTGCCGACGAACAAGATGGTGCCCTTGTTCGACGCGAGCTTCCTCACGAATTTCATCGCATCCTGGTACATGACCAGGGTCTTTTCCAGGTTTACGATGTGAATCTTGTTGCGATGGCCGAAAATATACGGGGCCATCTTCGGATTCCAGAAGCGCGTCTGGTGGCCAAAATGCACCCCCGCTTCCAGCATTTGACGCATAGTTGTCGACATTCAAACTTCTCCGATTAGGGTTGGTCATACCCGCCCGGCTCGTCATAACCCCGCAAGGGGCACCCTAATGAGGGGCGGATCAAATTTAGCCAAGATTTTTGGCTAGTCGAAAAGTATATCACGCCGGAGCGGGCACCTTCAAGAAAAAACATGGCTAAACAGCAGATTAAGCCTAGACCGGGCGGGTCGTTGCGCGGCCGCAGGCCATGGCTTTTGGGTCGCCGCGGCGAGGCTGCGGCTCCGCTTGCGCGCGGTACGCAGCCCCCTCGCGCAATCCGGCCCAGCTGCGTCAGGTGCAGCAAAGCATGCGGTATTGTTTGGTTCTTCGGATCAGCCCAAGCTTCCCTAAGCTTCGGCTATCCTTTATCCTTGCCACCCTTTTAGTGCGGCGCCCAGATGACTATCCACATCAAGACCACCGAAGAAATCGAGAAGATGAAAATCGCCGGGCGCCTCGCCGCGGAAGTTCTGGATTTCATCGCGCCTCACGTGAAACCTGGCGTCACCACCGGCGAAATCGATCGCCTTTGCCACGACTACATGGTCAACGTGCAGAAAACTATTCCAGCGCCGCTCAATTACGCGCCACCCGGCTATCAGCCTTACCCCAAATCCATCTGTACGTCGATCAATCACCAGGTTTGTCACGGCATTCCCGGAGACAGGCAGTTGAAGCACGGCGACATCGTCAACATTGACATCACCGTCATCAAAGACGGATATCACGGCGACACCAGCCGCATGTTCTATGCGGGCGAACCCGCGATCCAGGCGCGCCGCCTGTGCGAAATCACCTACGAATGCATGTGGCTGGGCATCGAGGCCGTCAAGCCGGGCGGCCATCTCGGAGACATCGGCGCTGCGATCCAAAAACACGCCGAAGCGCACGGCTACAGCGTGGTGCGCGAATTCTGCGGCCACGGCATAGGCCGAAATTTCCACGAGGAGCCGCAGGTGCTGCATTACGGCCGCGCCGGTACCGGCGTCACATTGCAACCTGGCATGATCTTTACCATCGAGCCGATGATCAATGCCGGGAAAGCCGCCATTCGCGAACTTGCCGACGGCTGGACCATCGTAACCAAGGATCACAGTCTGTCTGCACAATGGGAACACACGGTGCGCGTGACTGAAACAGGCCACCAAGTCCTGACGCTGTCCGCCGGCGCTCCGGCGCAACCCCGATCCAGCCTCGATTCGCATTGATGCCGGGCGCACAAACGGCGAGCATAACTAGCAGCATTGCTGCCTGTGCGCGCGAGCAGTTACAGGCGGGCAGGCGCGAACTACGTCAGCGCTATGTCACGGACGGCAATGCCCTGCGCATGCTGCGCCAGCATAGGCTGCTGCTGGATTGCGTACTCGGGAGCCTGTGGACTCAGGCGGACATGCCCGGCACGCTTGCGCTAGTCGCGGTCGGGGGCTATGGGCGCGGCGAACTTTTCCCCTATTCCGACGTAGACCTTCTCGTGCTTCTGCCGCATCAGCCGGATGCCGGGCTCAAGGGCAAGCTGGAGGCGTTCATCGGTACCCTCTGGGACGCCGGCATCGAACCCGGTCACGGCGTGCGCACGGTGGAGGAATGCGTGAGCGAATCGGCCAAGGACGTCACAGTGCAGACGGCCCTGCTCGAAGCCAGGCAGCTCGCCGGCAACCGCAGTCTCTTTGCTGCCTTTGACCAGGCCATGCAGGGACACCTCAATGCGCAAGCCTTTTTCCAATCCAAGCGCCTGGAGCAGGAGCAGCGCCACGGCAAGTACCATGAGAGCCCGTACAGCCTGGAACCGAATCTGAAGGAGGCGCCAGGCGGTCTACGCGATTTGCAGGCGATCCTTTGGATTAGCCGCGCCGCCGGCCTGGGCAAGAACTGGTCGGACCTGGCCGCGCGCGACCTGATCACGGCTATCGAGGCGCGCCAGCTTGCCCGCCACCAGAAATTCCTGAACGAATTGCGCATTCGCCTGCACTATGCGGCGGATCGTCGTGAAGATCGCCTGCTGTTCGACCATCAGGCACGCCTCGCCGCACAGTTCGGCTATGTCGACACACAGGCCAAGCGCGCGAGCGAACAATTGATGCAGCGCTATTACCGCACCGCCAAAGCCATTACGCAGCTCAACACGCTGTTGCTGCAGAATCTCGCGCTGCAATTGCTTTCGGCGGAAGACAGCCTGCCGGATATCCTCAATGAGCGCTTCCAGGCCAGCCGCGAATTGCTGGAGGCGCGCGATGCCGAGCTGTTCGAACGCGAACCGAGCGCCATTCTGGAAAGTTTCCTGCTGTTGCAGTGTCACCCGGAGCTCAAAGGCATGAGCGCGGTCACGCTGCGCGCGCTGTGGCGCGCCCGCAATCGCATCGACGCAGGCTTTCGCCGCGACACGGTCAATCGGGCAAGATTTCTCCGGATTTTGCAGCAGCCGCGTGGGATCGTGCACGAGCTGCGGCGCATGAACCAGTATTCCATCCTTGGCCGTTACTTGCCCGCTTTCGGCAAGATTGTCGGCCAAATGCAATACGATCTGTTCCACGTCTACACCGTCGACCAGCACATCCTCACAGTCATACGCAACCTGCGCCGCTTCACCATGGTGGAATTCGCCCACGAGTATCCGCATTGCAGCCGTCTGATGGCCGGCTTCGAGCGCCACTGGTTGTTGTATATCGCGGCGCTTTTTCATGACATCGCCAAAGGCCGCGGCGGCGACCATTCCAAACTGGGCATGCTGGACGCACGCCGCTTCTGCCGCGCGCACGGCCTGACGCGCGAAGACACTTCGCTGGTGCTGTTCCTGGTCGAGCACCATCTGACCATGTCGGCGGTGGCGCAAAAGCAGGATTTGTCCGACCCCGATGTAATCAAGGGGTTCGCGAGCACGCTGAAGACCGAGCGAAGATTGACCGCACTGTATCTGCTTACCGTCGCGGATGTCCGTGGCACCAGCCCTACGGTGTGGAATGCGTGGAAAGGGAAACTACTGGAGGATCTGTTCATCCTCACACAGCGGCTGCTACGGGGCGGTGGCGTCAGTTTCGAGCAGGACATACAGGCCAAGCAGGACGAGGCATTGCGCCTGCTGCGCTTGTATGCCCTGTCGGACGCGGTCAAGGACAGGCTCTGGAGCCAGCTCGACGTGGCCTATTTCCTGCGCCATGACGCGCAGGACATCGCCTGGCAGACGCGTACACTGCATTACCGCGTCGACACCGAGCGGCCGGTGGTGAAAGCGCGCCTCTCCCCGATCGGCGAAGGCGTGCAGGTGATGATCTATACGCGCGACCAGCGCGATCTGTTTGCGCGCATTTGCGGCTACTTCGAACAGATCAATTACAGCATCGTCGATGCGCGCATTCACACTACGCGGCATGGCTATGCATTGGACACGTTCGTGCTCCTCGGACCGGGGAGCAATCCGCATTACCGCGACATGATCAACTTGATCGAGACCGAGTTGGCCGACAGGCTGCAACGCCAGACACCGCTGCATCCTCCCAGCCGCGGACGCGTGTCACGTCAGCTCCGACACTTTCCCATTACACCGGAAATCAATATACGGCCGGATGAAAAAGGATCGAGCTACGCGCTCTCCATCATCGCCGGCGACCGGCCGGGCCTGCTCTATTCGATCGCACGCGTTCTTGGAAAATACGACATCAACCTGATTACCGCCAAGATCGTGACGCTGGGCGAGCGCGCCGAGGACGTATTCCTGATTTCTGGCGCGGCGCTCGCTAACCCGAGAACAGTGCTGCAGTTGGAAAGCGATTTGCTGGACATGCTGCAGCTGAAATAACTGGCGACACAATCGGCCGGATTCGATTCTTTCGATCCTGTTATCGCGCTATACTGATAAATTAAGAAGCCATTTCGGAATTCTCGAAATGGCCCCCCGCTTTAGGGGAGTATGAGGGGATGCGCCCCGAATGGCATGGAACCAGATGCTGCCACCAGGGAAGTCCCCTTGGGGGATTTCCCCTCATTTCGAAATGAACTCTTACGGAATCATCGATTCGTGCGTGACGAGGTCTAATGCGCAGACTTTTCTTGTTGGCGGCGGGGACTCTGGCAATATTCCTCACGGCGGGTTGTGGAAGCCGTGGAACCTCCGCCGATCCTCCGGCCAGTGTTACTGCAACTCCGGGTGATGGCGTAGTCACCGTTACCTGGCCGACGGCATCCGGCGTCGAATACTGGTTGTTCTACGGGCCCTCGGCCAGTATTTCAACTTCAAACTGGACCACGATACCTGGCTCGCAGGTGGCGATAGGCGCGGGTTCGCCGCACATAGTGGCAGGATTGACCAATGGCACGGTCTATAGCTTTGTGATCAACGCCCGCAACAACGGCGGGCCGGGCGGACCGGAAAGCCCTTCGGTTTCAGCCGTACCCAGAATCGCCGGTACGGCTACGACAAGTTTGCCGGCGCCGTGGGCGGCCGGCACCGCGCTCGGCACCAATGATTTGCGCGGCCTGGCGCTAGGTGCGGCGCTTATCGCCGTCGGTGCCAACGGCATCATTTATTCGAGCACTGACGCCGTCAGTTGGACAGCAGCCACTTCCCCCGTTATCGGCAATCTCAACGCAGCGGCGTACTTCAACGGCATTTATGCGGTGGTCGGCGACGGGGGGACGGTGCTGCGCTCCACCGACGCGACAAACTGGGCGACGCAGAGCTCTGGAAGCGCCAACAATCTATACGCAATCGCCAATAATCCGAGCATGTTCGTGGCGGTTGGCGCCAGAGGCACGATCCTATCCAGTAGCGACGGGATAACCTGGTCTGCGGCAGCCAACTCGGCGACGACGAACGACTTATACGCAGTTGTATCTCATGGCAGCGCTTTATGGCTTGCTGTGGGCGCCAATGGCACATTGATTTCCAGTTCAGATGGAAGCAACTGGAACGTCGTCGCGTCGAACACGGCGCTTGACTTGCGGGCGATCACCGTCGGCGTGAACGCGGTTAGCAAGGCCCTCGTTTTTGTGGCGCTGGGAGCAAGTGGAGCGCTGATCACCAGCCCCGATGCCACGACCTGGACCGTGCAGCCGGCGATTTCGGCGAATAACCTGTTTGCTGTAACTTATGCAACGCAATTCATTGCGGTTGGCAGCGGCGGGACCATACTCACAAGTACCGACGGCACCACCTGGGCTCCCCAGCCATCGAGCGTCAGCACCAATCTGAATGCGATTCTGCGCGACTCGGCTATGTACGCTTACGTCGCGGTGGGCGCTGCCGGCGTGAACCTGTTGGCCAAATAATAAAGCGGCACGTCTTAAAGGCGCGCCAATTGGTTTCACGCGGCCCGCGCGGCCGGCCGGCGCAAGCGCTCAGTTGTCCGGCGCTTCTTGGCCGCCTGGAAAAAGCACCTCGGTAAAACCAAAGCGGCTGAAGTCGCGGATGCGCATCGGGTACAGTATCCCCAGCAGGTGATCGCATTCGTGCTGCACCACGCGCGCGTGAAAGCCGCTGACGCTGCGATCGATTGCGTTGCCCTTCTCGTCATAGCCTTGGTAGCGCAGTTGTGTGTAGCGCGGAACCATGCCGCGCAAACCCGGCAGTGACAGGCAACCTTCCCAGCCCTCCTGCGTCTCCTGTGAAAGCGGCGTCAGCACCGGATTGATGAGCGTCGTATACGGGACCTCCTCCGCATCCGGGTAGCGCGGGTTGTGCTCAACGCCGAAGATCACTACCTGTAAGCCGATGCCGATCTGCGGCGCTGCCAGTCCGGCCCCGTTCAAGTGGGCCATGGTGTCGCGCAGGTCGGAGAGCAAATCGCGCAATTCCGGCGTGTCGAAACGCTCCACCGGCCGCGCCTGCTGCAGCAAGCGCGGATCGCCCATTTTCAGCACCTCTCGAATCATGACGTGATCACCAACTGCTCGATGATACGGCGCGCTCGCGCAAGCGCCTGCTGCAGTACCTGCTCGATTGCGTCCAGGCGGATGCCGTGTAGACTGGTGCCGCGACCAGCGGCGAAATTGGCGACCACGGCGATCGTCGCGTAATCCAGGCCCGCTTCACGCGCGAGCGTCGCCTCGGGCATACCCGTCATGCCGACGACAGCGACGCCATCGCGCTCCAGCCGGTCGATCTCGGCCGCAGTTTCCAAGCGCGGGCCCTGCGTCGCCGCGTAGACAGCCTCTTCCTGCACCGCTTCGCCGCAGGCACGCGCCGCATCGAGGATGCGCCGGCGCAATTGCTCCGAATACGGCTCGGTAAAATCAATATGTGTGACAGGCTGTTCCCCACCTTCGAAGAAAGTGTTTTTCCTGCCCCAGGTGTAGTCGATGATCTGGTGCGGGACTGCAATCACGCCGGGTTTCATGTCGGCGCGTATCCCGCCCACCGATGCCACCGATATCACGCCTGCCACTTCCAGTTCCTTCAGCGCCCAGATATTGGCGCGATAATTCACTTCGTGCGGCGGAATCGTGTGACCGTAGCCATGCCGCGCGAGGAACACCACGTCCGCGCCGCCGATGCGGCCGAAGGTGAACGCACCCGACGGTTCGCCGTAGGGGGTGCGCACCGCCTTGCGGTGGGTGACATCGAGATTGGACAACTGGGTAAGGCCGCTGCCGCCGATGATGGCTAGCATGAAGGGTGCGCAAGTAAGCGTGGCAAGACATCGCTCCTGTCTATCAACGAGTGCAATTTTATCATGTGCGAATCCGCACTGGCCGAGGTGCGATATGTGCGTGCGCGCCGGCCCCGCTACTCCCCTTTTACGCTCCAATCCTCGCAAAGGGCATAGATTGCCGGCAAATTGCGCCACGCTCCGTGGGCGTCCATGCCGCACCCGAACACATAGCGGTCGGGCAGGGAGAGGCCGACAAAATCGGCGTAGATGGGCTTGGGCTGGCCCCTTTTTTTGTCGGTCAGCACAGCGCTGAAGAAATCTCTTGCGCCAAGCGCGAGGACGCGCTCGCGTATCGCGAGCATGGTATCGCCGATATCGAGGATGTCGTCCAGGACCAGCACCACCCGGCCCATGACATTGCCCTTGGGCGCGACTTTCCAGTCGACCGATCCGCCGCTGGAAGTGGAGCCATAACGCGAGGCGTGGATATAGTCGAAATCCAGCGGGAAGTTCAGCATGGGCAAAATACGTCCTGCAAACACCACTGCGCCTCCCATCACCGACAGCACCAGGGGGTATTTGTCTCCCAACTTGGCGCTGATTTCAGCCGCGACCCGGCTGATCGCCGCGTCCACGGCCGACGCGCTGTGGATCAACTCCGCCGATTGGAGGATTTGCCAAGCGCGCGCCGATTTATCCATACTGCAAGCGTGGGGGCGGTCAAGTTCACCGCGATTTCAAGTAAGCGGAAAAGGCGACGCCTATCTCGGGATGTTTTTCCCCGTAGTCGACCATGGCTTGAAGGTACCCGAGCTTGGAGCCGCAATCGTAGCGTTTGCCCTTGAAGCGGTAGGCCAGCACCTTTTCCTCCTGCAGCAGAGCGGCGATGCCGTCGGTCAGCTGAATTTCACCGCCTGCGCCCGCCCGCACCTGCAGCAGGTGATAGAAGATCCGCGGGCGAAGGATATAGCGCCCGACCACCGCCAGGTTCGAGGGAGCGTCCTTGGGTTTGGGCTTTTCAACAATCGCGCTGACCAGTCCCGGTTCGCTGCCGTCGGTTTTCACGATACCGTATTGGCTGGTATGTTCACGTGCCACCTCCTCCACGCCGAGCACAGAGCATCGGTAACGCTCGTACACTTGCGCCATTTGCTTGAGGGCCGGCGGCTTGCCGTCTATCAGGTCGTCGGCCAAAATGACGCCGAAAGGTTCATCGCCGACAACTGGCTCGGCGCACAGTACCGCGTGTCCGAGGCCCAGAGGCTCCGCCTGGCGGATATAGACACAGTTGACATGCTTGGGAACGATGTCCTGCACGAGATCGAGCAGGTCTTTCTTGCCACGCGCGGAAAGCTCCGCTTCGACCTCGTACGCCTTGTCGAAATGATCCTCGATGGCGCGCTTGTTGCGGCCGGTGATGAAAATCATGTCGGTCATGCCCGCCGCAACCGCCTCCTCTACCGCATACTGGATGAGAGGTTTGTCGACGATGGGCATCATCTCCTTCGGGCTGGCCTTGGTTGCGGGCAGGAAACGGCTGCCCATTCCCGCCACCGGAAAAACACATTTACGCACGTGCGTCATCGCACTCCTTTCAGTAGCCGCTGCAATCCGGCTTCATCGACTATTATGATGCCAAGCTCTTCGGCTTTGCTGAGTTTGCTCCCTGCCTCTGCCCCAGCGACCACATAGTCGGTCTTTGCGGACACCGATCCGGCCACCTTGCCCCCTTGTGCTTCGATCAGCGCCTTCGCCTCCTCGCGGCTCAGATTGGGCAAGGTACCGGTGAGCACGAAGACTTTGCCGGCGAGTCGTCCCGGCGCTGCCACGCGTGTCGGCTCGAATTCTTTCCAGTTTACGCCACAGGCGCGCATTTGCTCGATGACCTCACGATTGTGCGCTTCGGCAAAAAACTGCGCGATCGAAAGGGCCACTACCGGCCCGACGTCGGGCACTTGGCGCAATGCCTCCTCGTCCGCCTGCATCAGCCGGTCCAGGCTGCCAAAGTGGCGCGCCAAATCCTTGGCCGTCGCCTCGCCTACGTTGCGAATGCCCAGGGCATAGATGAAACGCGCGAGCGTCGCGTTCTTCGAACGCTCGATGGCAAGCAGTACGTTCTGCGCCGATTTTTCCGCCATGCGATCGAGTTCGACCAACGCCCTGAGACCCAGGCGATACAGATCGGCCGGCGTCTTGACAATATCGCGAGCGACGAGCTGGTCCACCAATTTCTCCCCCACGCCCTCGATATCCATGGCGCGACGCGAGGCGAAGTGCAACAACGCCTGTTTGCGTTGCGCCGGGCAGATCAGCCCGCCGGAGCAGCGCGTGACGGCCTCATCCGGAAGCCTCACCACGGTCGAGCCGCAAACCGGGCACATTGCCGGCATCTTGAACTCGAGCGCATGCTTCAGGCGCTTTTCTGCAATGACGGCCACTACCTCGGGAATGACGTCGCCGGCGCGGCGTACGATTACCTGATCGCCGACGCGCACGTCCTTGCGCCGCAGCTCGTCTTCGTTGTGCAGCGTGGCGTTGGTGACAGTGACGCCGCCGACGAACACCGGGGCGAGGCGCGCCACAGGTGTGAGTGCGCCTGTCCTGCCTACCTGCACCTCGATCGCCAGCACTTCGGTGCTCGCCTCTTCGGCCGGGAATTTGTGTGCAATGGCAAAACGCGGCGCGCGCGAAACGTAGCCCAGTTCTTGTTGTGCGGCGAGATCGTTCACCTTGTACACCACACCGTCGATTTCGTAGGGCAGGCTCGCGCGACGCTCGCCCAGCTGGCGGTAATATTGCATCAAACCTGACACCGCGTGGACTATTCGACGCTCGGGGCAGACCGGAAAACCAAGGGTCTGCAGCCAATCTTCGAGCGCGCTGTGCGCGTCGGGCATCGCCGCCCCCTCGATCATGCCCACAGCGTAGGCGAAGAAGCGCAGCGGCCTGGCCGCGGAAATACGCGAATCGAGTTGGCGCAGGCTGCCCGCGGCGGCATTGCGCGGATTGGCAAACCCCTTTTCGCCACTGCTGCGCTGCCGTTCGTTCAGCCGGTCGAAATCGCGCCGGTACATGAGCACCTCGCCGCGCACCTCAAGCAATCCCGGTATCGCCGTGCCACGCAATTGCAGTGGAATGCTTTTCACCGTACGCAGATTGGGCGTGACATCCTCGCCAGTATAGCCGTCGCCGCGCGTGGCGCCCTGCACGAATTTTCCCCGGTCAAAGGTGAGACTGATGGCCAGGCCGTCGAATTTGGGCTCGGCCAGATATTCGATATTCTCGAGCTTCAGCCGGTCGCGCACGCGCCGGTCGAAGGCGGCAACTTCGTCTTCCGAAAAGGCATTGTTAAGCGACAGCATCGGCGTGCGGTGGGTGATCTGTCGAAACTCGGGCAGCGGACTGCCACCCACACGCTGCGTCGGCGACGTGGGGTCGACCAATTCAGGGTGTTGCTCTTCGATCTCCTGCAGCTCGCGAAACAACCGGTCGAATTCGGCGTCGCTGATTAGAGGCTGGTCGAGCACATAGTACTGATGGTTGTGGCGCTCGATCTCGGCGCGCAGTTTGTGTACCTGCGCAATTACGGCTTTCGCGACGGCCATCAGGAAAACAGGCGTAGTGCCAGCGCGCTGCCTATCGGGATTCCCTGCTGCTCCATGCTGGCATAAAGAGCCTGCAGCTGGGTGCGAATCTTGCCCAGCGCCGCCTCGTCGAGCGGCTGGCGGTTGTCATCGACCACGGCGGCAGACAGACCATCGGCCAAAGTGCGCGCAAATTGGGCAAAGCGGTCGAAGGCGGCAAGGCCCTCCGGCGCACGGGCGACGTCGAACAGCAATGTCAGGCCCCTGGTGCCCAGTGTCTTCATGCCCTCGGCCGAAAACGCCGCTTCCTCCATGTTGCAAAGAGTATAGAGCTCCACCCCGTTCTGGTCGCGACGGTGAAATCTGCCGTCTTTCTCCAATACCAGCCCGTGAGCTTCGGCCAAGGCGCGTATCCGCGTACCGGGAACTGCGCCGCCGCGCGTGATCAGATTGAGGCCGATCTGCACGTCCACATCGGCGCACAGCGCATCGAGACGCTGTGCACGCTGCAATGCCGCAGCAGGCTCGGCGAGGGTACAGCTGGCGCCGATCGCGTCGGCCACAGACTGTGCCACACCTCCAAATTCAGCCAGGTCCTGCTCGCTCGCTGCCCCCATGCGATCGGTCAGTTGCAGCCCGGCCCGCAGTTTCTGGTATTCGCCGGATGCGGCGAGCGGTTCCCAGCCCATGGTCTGTGGGTTGTAGCATTCCCAGTTGACGGATCGTCCGCAGGTAACCGGGCTATCCACGATCGCTGCGGAAATCGCTTCCCCGTTGACAGCCTTGTCGGTCTCCAGGGTGGCGATGAAATCGATGCGCGGATCAAGCATGCCGACTGCCGCGGTGAGCGCAATCGGTTCGGGTGCAAAGATAGGCTCTATGCGCTCATGCGAACCGGCCGTTGCGTGCCCTGCGTTGGAGCCGCCGGGTTCTCCATCGAGGAGCACATCTTTGTGGCTCGAACCGAAAGCTTCCTCGGCGCGGCGCTTGAGCTTGGCCTCCTGCAGCTTGTTGTATGCGAGCACCGCGGCCACGACAAGAACGCCAATGCCAAGCAGGCCGAGTTGCAGCTCACTCATGCCGCTAGCTCCTCCTTTAAACGCAGGGCTTCCTCGATGTCGACGGCGACCACGCGCGACACACCGGACTCCTGCATGGTCACGCCGACAAGCTGTGCCGCCATTTCCATGGTGATCTTGTTGTGGCTGATGTAAAGGAACTGAGTGTCGACGGACATACGCTTCACCAGATCGCAGAAACGCTCGGTATTGGGGTCATCGAGCGGTGCGTCGACCTCATCCAGCAGACAGAATGGCGCCGGATTGAGTTGGAACATGGAGAAAACCAGCGCCAGTGCTGTAAGAGCTTTCTCGCCGCCGGACAGCAGGTGGATGGTCGATGTCTTCTTGCCTGGAGGCTGGGCGATGACCTGCACGCCGGCGTCGAGGATTTCCTCCCCCGTCATGAGCAGGCGCGCTTCACCTCCCCCGAACAGGCTGGGAAACAGCTGTCCGAAGTGGCCGTTCACGGTGTCGAAGGTCTGCTGCAGCATTTCGCGCGTTTCACGGTCGATGCGGTGAATCGCCGCATTCAGTGTTTCCAGCGCCTGGTTGAGGTCGGCCGCCTGGGAATCGAGATAGCCCTTGCGTTCACGGCTCGCTTCCAATTCCTCCAGTGCGGCCATGTTGACCGCGCCCAGATCGGCGATGGCTTGGGCCAGGCGGTTGATCTCCGCCTGCAATGCGTTGGGCCGCATGCCTTTTTCCAGCATTGCCGTGACGGCTTCCTCGTCGGCTCCCGCCTCGAACAGCTGGTTTGCGTACTGCTCTTTGTTTAGCCGAGCCGCCTGCTCCTTCAGCCGGAGGTCGTTGATGCGCAACCTGAGGGGATCGAGCTTTTGCTCGCATACCAGGCGCTGTTCCTCTGTCGCGCGCTGCTCCTGGGCTAGCTCCTCTTGGTGCGTGCGCGCGGCGTTGAGACTTTGCTCGCGCTGCAACCGCAATTCCAGCTGGGTCTGCAGTTGCTGCCGCAATTCATCGTCCTGCTGCGTCGCCAAGTCCGACTTGATCTGCTCCATCTGCCGCTCAGCCGCGCTGAGCTGTTCATGTATTACTTTAAGTGATGCGTTTATTTCGCTTATTTTAGACAAACATTCCTTTTCATGGAATGTCGCCTGTTGCTCCTCCTGCTCGGCTTGTTGCAACGCCTGCCGCTGCGCGTTCATCTGCGCTTCAGCCCTCTGATACGACAGCATGGCGGCCTCGAGCTGCTGCGTAGCCGCGTTCATGACTTGCTGATGCTCGGTCAAGCTGGCCATGGCCTTCGCGTGGCTTGCCTGCTCGGGTTCTTGTTGGCGGAAGATTTCGTCGAGTTCCGCCTGGATCTGCTGGCTGCGTTCCTGAAAGCGCTGCAAGCCTTGGGAGAGTCTCAAACTCTCCATCTGGTGTTCATGCACCTTTTGTTTAATGCTCTCGGTTTCCGCGCGCAGCGTGGCCAATCGCTGATTGTGGCCGCCCAACGCCGCCTCGACCACATGTTGCTCGGTGCGCGACTGGCGCAACGCGCTTTCGCACGACGCCAGCTGCGAGCTCAAGTCCTCGATTTCACGTTGCCGGGCGAGAATTCCGGTATCGCTGGGGTCCGGCGCATGAAAACTGACGGCACTGCGCGAAAACTGGTGACCCTGGCGATTGACTAGGACCACATCTTGCGCCAGTGCTTGCCTGTCCTCCGGGCGGGGCGCGCCTTCTACGGCGTAGACGCCGCGCAGCCAATCCTGCATCACCCCGCGCACCGCTTCGTCGTGAAAATCGAGCAACGACGCCAACGGCCGCATATCGTCTTGCACCGCGTCCGGCGCTGCGGCAGCGGCCGCATACACGCTGAGTTTCGCCGGCGGCGCATCCTCGATCATGCGCTCGAGCAGCTCGGGTCGCGCTGCCTCAACCGCGTGCAGCTTTTCGCGAAGCACCGCCTCGAACGCGGTTTCCCATCCAATCGCGACCCTCACCTGCTGCCACAGGCGCGGCAGCGACTCTAGACCGTACCTGATCAGCCATTCCTGAATCTGTGCGTTGCTTTCGACCTGATCCTGAACCTGTCGTAACGTTGCCAAGCGCGATTCCAAGCCCGCCACCTCGCGCAACTGCGCGTCGAGCTTCTCCTGGGCCGATCGGCGCGCGCTCTCCAATTCGGGCAACTGCTGCAGTTGCGCAGCGAGCTGCGCCTCTTTGTGCGCGAGTTCCTGCGCGAGCTCGTCAATCTGGCGCCGCTGCTCCTCGATTACACCCGAGTCCGGCCGCGCGAGTCCTTCGAGTTCAGCATTGAGCCGCTGCTGCCGCAATTCCAGCCCCTGCAAGGTCTTTTCCGCATGGCTGATGTGTGTTTGCTCTATTCTCAGCGCCTGCTCGGTCTGCGCCAACGCCGTTCTGTCCTGCGCCAGGCGTTCCTGGGCCACATGAGCTGCCTGTTCAGCTTCGGGAAGCCGGTTTCTTTCCTCGGCCGCCCGCACTCTCGCCTGCTGCAGTCTCTGCCCGGCGCCGCCCTGGCGTTCCGCCCACATGACGAGCGCGGCGTCCAACTCGGTCGCCTGCTGCTGCCACTGCTCGCTTTGGGAGCTGAGCTGCGCAATCTGGTTTTCCAGCCGCGCTCGGCTCTCGCCGATGTAGCGGATTTCGGTTTCCAAGCGTTGCACTTCGGTATTGGAGGCGTAAAGCTCGCCCTGCGCGGTGCTCAGAGCATCGCCTGCATGGTAGTGGGCCGCGCGCACTTCCTCGAGCCGCCGCTCGATCTCGCGCAGGTGAGCGGTCTCGGATTCGAGCTCGTTCGCCGCCTTGTCGATATCGCGCGTATGACGCTGCGCCTCGTGGTCTGCATCGATCTTGCGCAGCATCCACAGCATGTTTTGCCTGCGCTGCATGTCGCTCTGCAGGTCCTTGAACTGCAGCGCTACCTTGGCCTGCTGGTCGAGCTTCTCGATTTGCAGCGACAATTCCTGACAGATGTCCTCAACGCGCGCGACGTTCTCGCGCGTATCGTGCAATCGATGCTCGGTTTCGCGGCGCCTCTCCTTGTACTTCGAAATGCCGGCCGCCTCTTCCAGGAACACGCGCAGTTCTTCCGGCTTGGCCTCGATAATGCGCGAAATCATGCCCTGTTCGATGATGGCATAAGCGCGCGGCCCCAGGCCGGTGCCAAGGAAGATATCCGTAATGTCGCGCCGGCGCACGTGGCTGTTGTTGATGTAGTACAGCGATTCGCCCGCGCGCGTCAGGACGCGCCTGACCGAGATTTCGGCGTACTGCGACCACTGGCCTGCGGCTTTGCCCAGATCATTGTCGAAAAGCAACTCGACGCTGGCCCGGGCCACGGGCTTTCTCTGTGCAGACCCGTTGAAAATGACGTCCTGCATCGAATCCCCGCGCAAAGCCGTGGCGCGTGACTCACCGAGCACCCAGCGCACGGCGTCGATTACGTTCGACTTGCCGCAACCGTTGGGGCCGACAATGGCGACGAGTTGACCCGGAACGTCAATGGAGGTCGGATCAACGAAAGATTTGAATCCGGCTAGTTTGATTTGGGTGAGGCGCACTGGGTGTCATTCAGCCGATTGTTGACGATAGGAAGGCGCACTCCCATTAAATCTCCCCTGCCAACAGCCTGTCGGGGAACCGGTTTTCGACCGGATTTATTCGGAGCATTTGCCAGCCGATATAATACCATCTTAACTTTGCTTTCCGAGCCTCGGCATGCGCGCCAAACGCGGCAACAAACTGAGCACGTTCGACAACCCCAGCCCTGCGCGGGACTATCTGATCCACATGGAGATTCCCGAATTCACGTGCCTTTGCCCGCTGACAGGACAGCCGGATTTTGCGCGCCTTGTGCTCGATTACATCCCCGAGCGCAAATGCCTGGAATTGAAGAATCTGAAGCTCTACATCTGGTCCTACCGCGATCAGGGCGCGTTCCATGAAGCCGTCACCAACCGCATCCTCGACGACCTGATCGACGCCACGCGGCCGCGATTTATGCGCCTCGAGGCGAAATTCTATGTGCGCGGCGGCATATTCACTACCGTCGTGGCGGAGCACCGAAAGAGAGGCTGGAAGGCGCTGCCGGCGGTGGATCTGCCGCTTTTCGAGGCATCGCCCAATACGAACTGAAAACGGCTCTGGCGCATATCCCCGTCTGGCTGCGCTGACGTCGCTGCCGGCTCTGCCCGTCACCGTCATGCCCGAAGGCAAGTCTTATGTCTGCGGCCAAACTCCCACCGACTGCGAACATTTCGCCAGCCGACGGTAGCGCGAATATAATGTATCAGTCTCGCCGAGCAGCAAAATAGATAGCGAATTGAGAGGGAGCTAAGAATGTCTGCGATGAAGCGATTGTTCCAGTTGATGGCGGAGAAAAAGGCTTCCGACATCTTCCTGTCGGTTGGCTCGCCCATCAACATCAAGATCAACGGTACGGCGATGCCGATCAATCAACAGGCGATGGATTCGAACAACATCATAAGTCTCCTGTATGAGGTGCTTACCGACAGGCAGAAGAAGGAATTCGAGGAAACGCTCGAACTGAACACCGCTTTCGCCATGCCGCCGATTGGCAGCTTCCGCATCAGCGCGTTCCGCCAGAAAAGCACCCCGGCGGTGGTGGTGCGTTTCATACCCGGCGAGGTCCCCAATATCGAGACGCTCGGCGTGCCTGAAGTGCTGAAAGACATCGTCATGGAGAAGCGCGGGCTGGTTCTGATGGTAGGCGCGACCGGCTCGGGTAAATCGACGACGCTCGCCGCGATGCTCGATCTCCGGAACGGCGCCAAATCCGGTCATATCCTGACGCTGGAAGACCCGGTCGAGTTCATTTTCACCAACAAGAAGTGCATCGTCAATCAGCGCGAGGTCGGCACCGACACGCTGGACTTCAAAGTGGCGCTGAAGAACGCACTACGCCAGGCCCCGGACTGCATTCTGATCGGCGAAATACGCGACAAGGACACCATGGCCGCGGGCATCGCCTACGCCCAATCCGGCCATTTGTGCCTGGCGACCCTGCACGCGAATAACAGCTATCACGCCATGAATCGCATCATCAGCTTCTATCCCCTGGAAAACCGGCCGGCTTTGCTGCAAGATCTTTCGGCAGCGTTGAAAGCCATTATTTCGCAACGTCTGATCAAGAACCTAAAAGGCGGACGCTCGGCGGCAGTTGAAGTCCTGCTGAATACCCGCTACACGGCCGAGTTGATCGAGAAAGGCGAGATCAACGAAATCAAGGAGGCGATGGAGAAGAGCATGACCCCCGGTTCGGTGACGTTCGAGCAGGCGCTATTCAGCATGTATACGAAGGGCCTGATCAGCAAAGAGGAAGCATTGGGCAATGCCGATTCGGCCACCAATTTGATGTGGCTGATGAATCAGGCCGACGGTGACCTTGGCGCGACACCCGCAGCCGGGGCAGCGAAGAAAGCCGAAGAGGCACCGACAGCGGCCGGCGGATTGTTCAGCGATTTCAAGGTTCTCGTCGATGAGAAAACACCCTAGCGCAGGCTTGGCCTGGGGGAGATTTCGGCGCGAATGTCAATTCAGGAATGAGCACCGAACGCGACCGCAGGCCGACGCTGCGCGCCGTGTTGCGCGCAGCGGTCGCGCAATTCAAGCGAGCCGACCTCGCCTTCGGCCATGGCACGCATAACGCCCGCGACGAGGCCGCGTACCTCATTTTGCATACGCTCAAACTGCCGTTGAGCGAGCTGGATTCCGTTCTCGACCGAAAGCCGGACCCGATCGAACTCGATGCGGTGCGCGCTATTCTGAGTCGGCGCGTGCGCGAACGCAGGCCGGCAGCCTACCTCACGCGCGAAGCCTGGCTGGGCGATTTTCGCTTTTACGTCGACGAACGCGCCATCGTGCCGCGCTCTTTTATCGCCGAGCTTTTGCGCGACGGATTGGCACCCTGGGTAAGCGATGCACTCTGCGTGCGCAGCGTGCTCGACCTGTGCACCGGCTCCGGTTGCCTGGCCGTGCTTGCCGCCCACGCTTTCCCTCGCGCGCGCGTAGACGCCACCGACGTCTCTGCCGAAGCGCTGCAGGTGGCGCGCCGGAACGTGAAACGCTATGAATTGAGCCGGCGCATACGACTCGCGCGGACGGAGCTGTTCGACGGACTCGATGCGCGCCGCTACGACCTGATTCTCTCCAACCCGCCTTATGTCAATGCCGCAGCGATGCGCGCACTACCGCGCGAATACCGCCGCGAACCACGCCTGGCGCTGGCCGGCGGACGCGATGGCCTGACGCTGGTGCGGCGCATAATGGCGCAAGCCGCCAAGCACCTGACCCCGAAAGGAATGCTCGTCGTCGAGATCGGACACAACCGCGCGGCGCTGGAAAGATCATATCCGCGCGTGTCTTTCACCTGGCTCGAAACCAGCGCGGGCGCAGACTATGTATTCCTGTTGCAGCGGGGGGATTTGCCATGAGAATACTCAACGATCTGCTTACGCTCGAATGCCTGCCATCGGACTGGCGCGAGGCCACTTTGGTCGGCCGTGCCTGGCTGCCCGGCGCGCCCGCAGGTCCCTCACCCATAGCGCTGCGTTCCAATGGCGATGTGGTCGATCTCGCTGCGATCGAGCCGACCATGAGCCAGCTGCTTGCGCGCGATGACCGCGTCGCCGTCGCCAGGACTGCGTCGGCAAAAGTCATCGGAAACATGCACGCGCTGCTCAGGAACAGCGGCGATGGCAGGGACCCGAGCCAACCGTCGCTGCTCGCGCCGGTCGATCTGCAGCCGATCAAGGCAAGTGGTGTGACTTTCGTGCAAAGCCTGCTGGAACGCGTGATCGAAGAGCAGGCACGCGGCGATACCGGTAAGGCCGACGCGATACGCATGCAGGTGATGCGCATCCTGGGCGACAATCTCGCTTCGGTGAAGCCGGGCTCGCGCGAGGCAGATGAAATCAAGCGCGTACTGGTCGCCCAAGGAGCATGGTCACAGTATTTGGAAGTGGGCATCGGGCCGGATGCGGAAATCTTCACCAAATCGCAGGTCATGTCTGCTGTCGGACTGGGTGCGGAAGTCGGCCTGCATCCGAAATCCTCTTGGAACAACCCCGAGCCCGAGATCGTGCTCGCCGTTACCGCGGCGGGCGAGACCGTCGGCGCGACCCTCGGCAACGACGTGAATCTGCGCGACTTCGAAGGGCGCAGCGCGCTGCTGCTCGGGAAGTCCAAAGATAACAACGCGTCCTGCGCGATCGGGCCGTTCATCCGCCTGTTCGACGATGGCTTTGGCATCGCCGACGTGCGCCAGGCCGAACTCGCGCTGGAAATCGCGGGCGCCGACGGCTTCGTGCTCGAGGGGGTCAGCCCAATGTGCAAGATCAGCCGCGATCCGCTGGAGATCGTCACCCATGCCTGGGGGCCATTTCATCAGTATCCGGACGGCTTCATGCTGTTTCTCGGCACCCTATTCGCACCCGTCAAGGACAGAGGCGCCCCCGGGATGGGCTTCACCCACAAGATCGGTGACCTGGTGAGCATTTCGACGCCCAGACTCGGGCGCCTGGTCAACCGCGTCACCACCTCGGACCAGGCGGCGCCCTGGACCTTCGGCATCGGCGCGCTGATGCGCAATCTTGCCGCGCGCGGGCTGCTGCGTTAGGCTGAGCAGGATCCGCAGATTCTTTGCACCTGAATTGTTCAACAAGAGCCGTTCAACACACTGTCGTTCGGCTAGGAGTGATTGTATGATCTTGCGAATGGAGATGCACACCTTATGAACCGAGGCTTCAAGTTTGCCCTTGGATTGGAAATCGGCCTCGGGATGGCGGTGGAGCTGTATGCGCCTGACTGATTACCAAACCCAAGCCATTCGCCGACTTGCTCGCCAAATAGCGGGAAGCCAGTCCCGCGTGCGCGTTTTTGGCTCCAGGCTTGACGACGCCGCTCACGGTGGAGACCTTGACCTCTTGCTTGAATTAGCGGATCCCGTAGACAACCCCGCCCTCATGGCCGCGCAGATGTCCGCTCAGGTGTCGCGCACCATGCACGGTCGCAAAGTGGACGTGCTGATCAGCGCGCCCAACCTCATGCGCTTGCCCATTCATGACGCGGCATTCAAGGAAGGGGGGTTGCTATGACAGCGGAACAGAAGATCGCACTGCGCCTGAAATTTCTGACTCGCGTCGTGCGCAAAGAATGCAAACACCTCGCCACCACAGCGCGGGGACAATGACATGACCACCCATGAACAACAGGCCCGTGTGCGCGCTGCCGTAGTCCAGGCCGGTGCCGTCCCCTTCGATACCGAAGCCTGCGTGGACAAAGCAGTGCGCCTGATCGCTGAAGCTTCCTCCCTCGGCGCCAAGGTCATCGTCTTTCCCGAAGCGTTCATCCCCGGCTATCCCAAGGGAGTGAATTACAGCCTAGTGGTGGGCGCGCGCGACCCGGCCGGACGCGAGGAATTCCGCGTTTATCTCGACGCGGCGATCGAGGTTCCCGGCCCGCAAACCCGACGCCTGGGCGAGGCTGCGGCGGCGCATGGCGCCTATGTCGTCATCGGCGTGATCGAGCGCGATGGCGGCACCTGCCATTGCACGGTGCTGTTCTTCGGCCCCGACGGATCGCTGCTCGGCAAGCACCGCAAGCTGATGCCGACCGTCATGGAGCGGGTCATCTGGGGTTTCGGCGACGGATCGACGCTGACGGTGGTCGACAGTCCCTACGGTCGCATCGGCTCGGTCATCTGCTGGGAGAATTACATGCCGATGCTGCGTATGGCGATGTATTCGAAGAACGTCGCGCTGTATTGCGCCCCGACTGCCGACGACCGTGACACATGGATTGCGTCGATGCAGCACATCGCGCTCGAGGGGCGCTGTTTCGTCCTGACCGCCTGCCAGTTCATCCGCAAGAAGGATTTTCCGGACACCGTGCGCGTGTCCCTCGGCGATTCACCGGAAGCGGTCCTTATGCGCGGCGGCAGCGCAATTATCAACCCCCTGGGACAAGTCCTGGCTGGTCCGCACTTCGGCAGCGAGACTATCCTGACTGCGGACCTCGATCTCAACGACATCGGCCGCGGCAAGTTCGACTTCGATGTCACCGGGCACTACAGCCGGCCTGATGTTTTTCAGTTGAGCGTCAACGAGGCGCCGATGAAGGCGGTGCAGACAAAGACGTAGATGAGCCTGAGAATACATCAAGTGCTATCCCCGGGGCCGAATCCAGAGTGGGCTCCGTGAACGAAAGGATGAAGGTGGTTTGTCCGCCCCGCAGGCCTGCGCTATACCCACCAGGCCTATGAGATCACGGTCAACTTGCCGAAGATGGGCGCAGGCTCGTTCCGGCAGTCCTTGCCGTTGACTAAAGAGGACCTTGCGACATGATCGCGCTTCTCACCTTGGTGGACTATCACGCATAGGCTTGCGCTAGGTTTGCATTCTTAGATACTATATTTCCATAAATCAATAATGGTTTCCGTCACCCTAGCCAGTTACGCACCGCAAGACGAAGGAATCTGAGTAAATCAAGCGCGTTCTTGGAACGCGGTCTTGCATTTTGCCTCTCAGAGGGGGGCGGCCATTCTGAAGAGGTCCGCCTGATTCTGGACTCAGTCGAAGTCTCTGCCACTGAAACTCTTCCCTATCTTGATACCGTAGTATTCCTGGATCGTCGCGCTTTCAGTCCAACGTTATCTACACCCTGTGGCTTTGACGATGCCACATGCCATGCGAAGCTCTTTCAAACCTGCTCATGCTCGTCTCCTTTCTCAGCGTTGTGGGGACAACACTGCAAAGGTACCTGCATGAGCAGGCGCTCTGACAGGCAAAGCCAGTCAGGCGATGACCGCGTCCCTAGGACGCGAGTTTTCAAGTTGTCACTAAACAATAATGCGGTTTATGCCATCTGTTGTGCTATGTCGGGTGCTATGTCGGGCAACCGTGAAGTATATTCGCTCATCGAACTTGGTATGACCTACTCAGCTATGTTACGGGCGAATCCACAGATTCAGAATTCCAGAAGATTTCTAAATTCTATGGACGAAGTGTGCGCGGTGGAGCGGGAACGGTCAAACGGGACGCAATCCCGATTCGCGCTTCTTGCGTGCGCCGTTCAGGATCAGGCTTTCTCGTTCCTGCTTGGTCGAGCAGCCAGAAAACTAACGAACAAGGTTTCGATGCATACCTTCCGCCTCATGCCACGCCATCGGAAATGGTGGCCTGTCCCTGACTGTTCTCCGAGCGACGTCCTTCCGCGAACGTAAAACCTAATGCACGGCAATGCGCCTCGGCTGCCAAGGAATAAGCCGCTAAGTCGTTTTGAAACTGGCTAGCGAGCCGCACTCGCAGGGCATGGATTTCAGCGACTATAGGGTCGTGCCGAACGGCTGATTCTTTCATGGCGAAACCTCCATCAATTCAAATGGCGTAACCAGTTCGGGCAAAGTATAGCCCCTCGCGGCGCACAAGCCACGCATCACAGGTAACCGTGCCGGATTGGCGATATGGGTACAGTTCCACGTCAGCAGCACGTCGATATCGTGATAGGTAGCACAGGCAATATGCAGAGCGTCGATGCGCGCACTCGCGGGTAGACCACCGCCCAGCAATAGAAATTCCGCCAATTCCGGAATTTCCGGCGAGACTGGCAACACGGGAATGGAACGCAGTGCGGCAAGACGCTCCTCGGCGGCAGTTGGATCGCCGCTGCTGGATTCCTCTATGACATATGGCGAGATGAATGGCGACGCGGCCAATCGTCCTGCATCCCACCACAGTCGAGTGATCTGCTGACAGGCTGAAATAATCGCGTCCTGACTCGAACGTGCTGTCAGATAGCTGATCACTGATGTTTCGATGTAGATCCTGCGTTTCATAGTCAAAATCGAACCTGGCTCCTTTAGCTGGACGCGTGGACGCCGGGGCATTCATCAATGCTACACCAAGTAGATCGAGCTTGGCCGCTCTTGGCCCGATCAGGCGCGGCGGCTTTATCGCGGTGGTGGGATCGTCTGGATCGGGCAAATCGACCCTGCTGCTCGGCTTCGAGAAACTATCGGCCGGCGGCACGCTCTCCGGCGGCCAGCGCCAGCGCATCCTGATCGCGCGCGCCATCGTGCACCGGCCGCGCATCATCTTCTTCGACGAAGCCGCCAGCGCGCTCGATAACCGCAGCCAGGAAATCGTCACCCAAAGTCTGAATCAGTTGCGCGCCACGCGCATCGTCATCGCGCATCGGCTGTCCACCGTCATCAACGCCGACCGGATCATCGTCATGGACAAGGGCAAGATTGCGCAGGTCGGCGACTATAAGGCGCTGATCGATGTGCCGGGGATTTTTCAGGATCTCGCCAGGCGGCAGATACTGTAAGGAAGCATCGCGTTTTTGCCATCCAGGACAGTCGGCATTTGCTACCGGGTTGCGCGCCGACCAAGCTGGCCGGGCAAACAACGACCCAGTTGCGCAGAACCTCGCCGGTGGAAATCCTCACGTCCGCCCAAGCCATCGCCGATCTGCTGCAGCCGGTGTTCGTGGCAAATTACGCGTGGGCGCTGCTGGGCGAAGCCGTCTGGGCGGCGCAGATGCTGAGCGGACTGGTGGTACTCGCCGGGATCCAGCTCGCCAAGCATGGCAGTTAGCCAGAGAGATAGAAGAAGCGATAAGCGACAGGAAGATCAAGAAAGCGCGTCAACGATATCGGCTTGATCGACCGTCGCTTCAGACGGCCCCGTCGCGTTCCCTATCTGGCGATCGGGTTTCGCAATTCCCCACAGCACTTCGTGGGCGGGGCTGCTTTGTCTTCGTTGACCAATAAAGCCATATCAGCCATATCAACGTTCGCGCTCAGCCACGCGCGGCCCTGAAGTTTGGAAAGGGTATCCGCCAAATTTCATCATGACTGCGTTCATTTTTAGTTAGTAAGTAAACGGTACAAAATAAACGGTACAAAAACACACCCAAAACCCGCGGCACTCCCAGGGAGGCTGCAGCAAGATGAATATAAGACAAGATATGCGCACCTGGACGAGCGCCTGCATGCGCGTGTGCGCTCGTTTGCGCTCGGGAGGCCGTGCGGCGGCCGGATTCATTTTCCTATCGCTCTAAGCCGTTCGCCTCGCCGGGGAAGGGCGGCAAGAATGGCCACTAGGTGGCGACTTAGTTTGCGCGCGGGAGGGTGCTTCTGCGCGTTTTTGGCGTTTCTCTTTGCCTGTGCGATGCCTGTCTGCGCTTGGGATAAGGGCGGCAAGAGCGGCGGTTCGCATGGACGGTCTCCGGCCCAAGCAATCCATGGGGCGGGGCACAGAATTTCCGAATCAGTTCACAAGGGCGCGGACCAGGCGATCCAGAACGTCCGCGAAGGTGTGCGGCAGGGGAAGGAGCGATTCGACGCACTCTCGACCCAAGTGCAGCACGGAGTTGCCGACTCGAACGCACATCTCAAAAAGTCCGCGGCGTTGAGCTATCAGGAGATAAAGAGAGCTTCCTCACGCGTATTGATCGCTGAATACAAACGTCGCCTTACTTTGGCGCGGTGCGCGCTTGCGTCCAATAGCCAGGGTTCATCGGGGCAATTGCGGGAAAGCATGCGCGATGAAGCGGCGCGCGAGCGCGCCCTCGGCGCTGCCGCGCTGGTTGCTGCAAGCGTGGGCATCGCGGCGCTAAAAGCCATTGCCGTCTTCGATTCCGATGCCGGCAGGCTCGTAACCTTGGACGCATTGGTACGCGCAGCGGTCGCCGCGTTAGGCGCAGGCGAAGCCGGCGACTTCGGCAGAGACCCGATCGCCGCGTTGCCTGGAAAGCGCATGGTGACGCCGTTTCAGCGGCACGGCAGGCTGAGACGTTCTACTTGGAGTTGCGGCTGGGTAATACGCCGGCCTGGGATCAGGGGCGGCGGCTCGCATCCGGTGCCGAAGCGGCGCCAACAAACCCAGGGCGGAAGTCTGCGTCCATTTTGTTGCTGAAATTGATGACTGCCGCCGCACAGCGAGATGTGGCGAATGCTCGAGCGATACACGATCAAATTTCTTGGCTGCGTTCATCGCGGGACTTGTCGCTGTTCTTGCAGCACTCGTTCTGAAACTGAAGCAGCCCTTCTCGGGCAAGCCCGAGGGCACCGAGCAGTCCTCGACGAGTAGCGTACACAGCGAATCGCGCCCTTCGGCGAGCGCAGCACCCGAATTGCCGTATTCCGGATTCTGGCCGCGCTTTCTCGCGCTTTCGATCGATGTTCTGCTGATGACGATTGTCGGTTTTCTGATGGCATTCGTGGCGGTGTTTGCGACTGGCGCCAATCGATTCGCCGATGCCGGGAAGCTGGTATTCGATAATCGCGTAACGCCCTGGTATGTGGTGCTGGCAGGTTTTGTCTTGTTTCACACTTACCGGGCGGCAATGGAATCCTCTTTTCGCCAAGCGACGCTCGGAAAAATGGCGGCCGATGTCGTGACCACGGGACTCGATGGCGGGCGCCTGAGCTTTGGCAGAGCGTTTGCGCGCACCCTTTTGTCATGGTTCAATTCGATTGCATTGTGCATCGGTTACCTGCCGCATTTCTTCACGCGCCGCAAGCAGGCGGCCCACGACATGGCCGCAGCAGTGCTGGTGCTCAAAGGTGCGCGCGAAGAGCAGCGCGATCCCAAGGACACGCTCGTTCTTCCCTTGGGCGTGACGACTGCGATGCTTGCGCTCCTGTGCGGTGCGCGCATGCTGCAGTTCAATGTATTGGTTGCACCTTATCGGGCAGCGACATCAGTCGAGGTGCCGCGACCCCAGGCTGCGCCTGCGCGAGTGAGCCGCCTCGCCGACGATCTCCACCGCGCGCGTCAGCGCGAAGCGCAGCATGTCGTCGGTGTCGACATCGGCACGCGTGCGTCCTTGGCAGAAGCGCAACGCGGATTCGGCAGCTTCGGCCATATGCCGAAGCCGGATTACGTCATCCGGCGACATACTGCACCTGCGCCGTGCGCACGACTTCGTCCCGGAAGTAGCGGCTCAACTCAGCCGCCGTCCGCAAATCGACCCGCCGCCCGCCGAGCAAATCCGACAACTCGATCTCGATTTGCGCCATGTCGAACAAACTCGGTCTCGCACTTTCTTCGAATTCAACCAAAAGATCAATATCGCTGTTCGGCCTTGCGCTGCCCTTCAGCTCCGAGCCGAATAACGACAGCTTGCGAATACCGTGCCGCCGGCACAGCGCGGCCAGCGCTAAGGGCTCCAACGGCAATCGATCACCCATTTTGCATCTCCTCAGATCAAACTCGCCTGCGCCGGCTCGGCGCCGCCCACCGAGCAAGGTCGGAAGTTCGCCTTCCGTCGCCATGATACCGAACAGACTGGGTACCTTGCGCGTTTTCCATGGCCCGCTTGATCAACTCAAGTCCGACGGGCTGTTCCACCTACAGTTTGGAAAAATCCAGCGTCGCGAAGTAATCGTCTATGGTTTCCGCGCGCCGGATCTGCATGACGGAGCCGTCTTCGCGCAACAGAAGCTCGGCGGAACGGAGCTTGCCATTGTATTGAAAGCCCATCGCGAAGCCGTGCGCGCCGGCGTCGTGGATGACGAGCAAGTCGCCGGCGCCGATTTCGGGAAGTTGCCTGTCAATCGCGAACTTGTCGTTGTTCTCGCACAGCGAACCAACCACGTCATTAGCGCAGTTTCGAGGTGCGGTCTCTTTTCCGAGAACGCTGATGTGGTGGTACGCACCGTACATGCCAGGCCGCATCAGGTTGGACAGGCAGGCATCAACGCCGATGTATTGTTTGTAAGTGCTCTTGTGATGAATCGCCTCGGTGACGAGGTAGCCATACGGGCCACCCCTCCCGGATCGCGGGCGAGTTCCACGGTCATATCGCTCCGGCCTCGCTACGCATGCCCGCCTTATAAAGCTTGGTGACCACGGAACGTATGTGTTCTGGATCAAACGATGGCGCGCAACGGGAAAGGCCGGCGCGGGTGGCGGACGAGTCGTCCGCGATCAGTATCTTCATCATCATTCGTCACCCGGCGGGAGGCGGGGCCAGGAATCTTGTTTCGAAGATCTCGCCCGGCACCGGTTTGCTGAATAGAAAGCCCTGCATTTCGTCGCAGCTCAGCAACCGCAGCAGGCGCGATTGCTCCTCGGTTTCGACGCCCTCCGCCACCACCTTGAGCTTCAGCGAATGCGCCAGGTTGATGATGGTGGACACCAACGAGGGCCATCGACATTCTTTCGGCTAGAAGTCGTCTGTTGGCAAGTCCCGTCAGCGGGTCATTAAGCGCCAGGGATTCCAGCATCTTGCCGTGATCGCGGGCCGCCTCGTGCAACAGGCGGACTTCCAGCATGTTGTGAACCCGCAGCAACACCTCGGCCTGCTCAATCGGTTTGCTGACGAAATCCTTCGCGCCGGCCTGGAGCGCGCGCAGCTTGTGATCCGGTCGGGCGGTAATGACAAGCAGCGGAAGGTAGTTGTCAGGTTCAGTTTCCTTGAGCGCCTCCATCACCTGGAATCCGTCCATGCCGGGCATCCGAAGATCGAGCAGGATCAGGTCGTGGCGGTTCTTGCGGTACAGCGCGCAGACCTCGGTCGGATCCGTCGTGGACGTGATGGCAACATGGCCGGCAGCGCGCAGCATCCGCTCGAGCAGCAGGACATTGATTTCCTGATCGTCGACGATCAGGATTCTGGCGTTCAGAATATCGGCTGCGCTGACCAATGCCCTTCGTCCCTGTTGTTCTAACCGGCTTCTTGTTCCGCGAATTCCAGCGCCACATCCAGCGCCTCCATGAACTCATGGACCTTGATCGGCTTGGTGATATAGCAGGTGTGCGGGCGGTCGATCTGCGGGATGCCGCACTCCAGTTCGTCGGTGAGAATCAGGGAAGCCATTTCGTGTTCCCGCTCATCGTCGCTTGGATCACGCGTCGTGAGTCGCGGGCGCAGACGGATTGGGTACCGGAGCCATTGCCGTGCGCGCGAGCAAACGCCTCACCCTCGCCTGCAGTTCCCGGTAATCGAAGGGTTTGGTGAGGTAATCGTCGGTACCGTGCATGAATCCCTTCAGCTTGTCTTCCGCCTGGTCACGCGAGGTGAGCATGATGAAGGGGATGAACGCCGTGCCCATGCTCTTTCGCACCTGTTTGCACAACTGGTAGCCGTCCATCACCGGCATATTGATGTCAGAGATGATGAGGTCGGGACGGTAGCTCTCCACTTTGTCGAGCGCATCCCCGCCGTCGGCGGCTTCGAGCACCTCGCAGCCAATCTGCTTCAGCGTGATGTTCACCAGCTTGCGCAGCGGCGCGTGGTCATCGACTA
>Ga0082335_1000822_pt1 | contig 73071 bp, 67 predicted proteins | sample Subgrocontami58m_FD_72375 | JGI IMG/M metagenome (GOLD analysis project Ga0082335, IMG submission 72375) | Subsurface groundwater microbial communities from S. Glens Falls, New York, USA - GMW37 contaminated, 5.8 m (SPADES assembly) (version 2) ... | reverse complement strand
CGATGGGCTCTATAAATTGTGGCAGGAAAAACAGAGCCGCGATCCACCGTTGCTCATGACCAGCTTTGCCGGAAGCTGCGAGTCGGGGGAATGGCAGCTCGTGCACCCCACTAGGCCATTTTCCAGCTTGGTGGCGGGGTCTATCAGAAACGGATCTTTCAGGAGCCCCCTACTGGCAATCTGGGCTCGACGGTAGTCTATTTCTATGGGGTGACCTTTATCACGACAGAAAGCCACCGGTGTCTGTCCCGTAAACTTCCCCCAGACACTGTCTATAATGTTGCGGGCTAGGGTGCCATCATGACAGCCGAGGCAAAAGCGGGAGCCCCGATCAATGCGGGCGGGAAAATCGAGCTGAGGGTCAAAAGGAAAAGCTCCCACGGGCAGCAGCATGATTAGCCCTATTCCGAAGATCTTTATGTGCTTTAACACCATGGAAACCCTAACTAACGCTGCCCTACCTTCATTACGTGGTCTCTCCCAGGGAACGACTAGTAGAAAGCATGACTCGTGTCAAGAAGTTTCAGGGGGGAACCCTGACTAAGAGGCTTACGGTTCCGACTTTACTTTGGCGAGCTTTGCTCAACATTTTTCACTCAAACACTGGAATACCTGGACGCGGTGATTGTAAGAGTCAACCACATAGATTCTGTTTTCGTGGTCGATATGGATGCCTGCCGGAAGCCGGAAATATCCGGGACGGCTGCCGGCAGTTCCGACGGAGAGATGGAGTCTTCCCTCTTCGTCAAATATCTGGAAGTTGTCAAAGGCAGCATCCACCACATAGATATGGCCTTCGCTATCAACTGCGACTCCTTTGGGGCGGGCGAATTGACCGGGGCTATCCCCAACCTGGCCAAATTTTTTCAAAAACTTCCCTTCGAGATCGAAGATCTGGATGCGGAAATTGCCTGTGTCTGTGACATAGAGTTTGCCGTTGCGGATAAAGAGATTGGTGGGGAAGTTCAACTCGCCGTCCGCTTTGCCCCTTTGACCAAATTCAAAGAGAAACTTCCCATCGGCGCTGTTATAGACTCTTACCTTGTGGCTGCGAGGGTCAGCGACATAGAGGCGACCTGAGGTCCGGTCAAGGGCCAGACCAGAAGGGTTCTTTAACTCATCCTTTCGCCCTATGGCCACAACGCGCTTGCCTTGCCGGTCAAGCCCGTAGACTCGCTGTAGGATGACATCGGAGACAAAGACGATGCCCCGGCCGTCCACGGCAACTCCGACGGGCTGCTTGAGGATTCCTTGGCCTAACAAGCTCACTTTTTTGTTTTTTTCGTCGAAGACCCACACCAATCCTTGCCCACTATCCGCTACGTAAACCGTCCCTTCCTGATCAGTCGTAACTCCATAGGGCTTGGCCATGGTGCCACGAGCATCCTGGGCGAAGAGTAGCTCAAGCCAGTTGCTTCCAGAATTTCCGAACTCGTTAACCCGGGAGAGGCTTCGGAGGTATCTGATCCTTGGGGTCTCCGGCGGGTTTGGCCAAACCAGATCCACGGGTTTTTCCACGACCTGAGGAGCACACCCCGCCAGGAGGACGAAGCCAAAACAGATAAGAAATCTTTTGCCCAACCGAGACATGCTCAACCTTTTATATAGTGACCACAGATTTTTCCATATGGAAAAATCTCAGGTGTGGTAGCAGCTACCCCCATTCGATTTGTGCTCTTTGAGAATGTGTTGCTCCACACGCATCAGATCAATCTTACTGGTTTCGAGGCGCAGGTAGCTTTGCCAATCCTTTAAAGCATCCTTACACTTTGAGAGGGCTTCCCGAGCAAGTGCACGATTGTAATAGTACGCCCCTACCCACGGCGCCTTCGCGATGGCGGATCCTAACACAATCTCCGCGCTTTCGTAGTCGTGAAGCGTTAAATACACCTCGCCCAGGTGGTTCAGGAGGGAAGTCCTTCCAGAGTCTTCGTGGATTGCAGCCGTAAAATGAGCAGCCGCCCTGGATAGATTCCCTCGATCGAGTTCGATCACGCCCATAGTCTCGAGAGCCAGTGGCTCGGTGTGATCAATCTCCAGTGCTCGTGTGGAAAAATTCTCCGCCAGTTCTCGCTCGCCATGAATCAATTGTGCTCGGCCAAGGCTGGCCCAGACTCGGGCTGAGTTTGGCGCGTTCCAAGTAGCCGCCTCCCAAAGAGTTAGGTCGTTTTTCCAGACAGGAACACGAACCATAGTCGAAATCATCAGGCCGCCAAGTAGAAACACTGTGGGGAGCGCAACAGTATAGCCGGGCTGCCGAGATCTATGGAGATGCCGATTAAGGAAGAGGCTGACCAGACCAAAAAGGCCCACGCTCGGCAGGTACATGCGGTGCTCAAAAATCATCTCCAGAGACGCGATACTGCTCTCGATTGAGATAGCAACCGGAAACCACAACATAAGAAACCCGGGAAGACGAAGGCCGCGGCGGGCGAGAAGCGTGATCCCGACGCCGCACCAGGCCAAAAGCGCAAAAATTGCCGGCAGAGTAGCCATCGGTTGAACCAGGGATGTGGAGAGAGCGACATCGTGGGCCAGGGAAAAGCGCCACGGCATCGGCCAGACAAGTTGAGAGAAGTGGAATACCAGCACGCGCGGCTGGGTTAGGACCCGTTCTAACATGGTAAAATTCCGCCCGTAGTAGCCGGCCCCGAAGTATTGGTACACGGGGCCTACTCCGGCGAGTGTCAACATTGCGATTCCAGCTCCAACTATCAGCAGGCTTGCGGTGAGGACTTTCTCAAAGCCATTTTTGAAAAGGGGTTGCCGATCTCGCACTACGCCTAGCTCTGCTAGAGCTATCAGAAGAGGCGCTATCCAGGCGTTCTCTTTGGACAAGGCGCCGAAAAGGAACGATACCCCGGCCAAAAACAACAGTGCTCGGCCTTTCCGGATATCCGTGGATCGCCTTGCCAGCAAGTAGCAGATCACTGCGAGCACGGTAAACCCGCCTGCTAGCAGAGTCATACGCTGCACGATATAAGTGACGGACTGCGACTGGATGGGGTGGACGGCCCAAAAAGCTGCGCCGAAGAAGGCGGCGACTATTGTCCATTTGTCTTGATCGCTTCGGTTGTAGGTTATCAACAACTGGAAGAAGGCAAAAACCAGCAGGCTATTCGCTCCATGAATGAAGACGTTGGTCCATTGAAATGTAGCTGGGTCTCCTCCGCCGCGCCACCAATCGATAGCAAAGCTCATGTTCGGCAGCCATCTATGCTTGTTGATTCCCTGGGTGGTTGCCTGAGCGAGCTGCTCGAACGAGAATCTCTCCATCCGGACCGGGGCATGGTTCCCGATGTTGACAAGGTCATCAAAATGGAAGCCGTTTTCCGGGGCCTTGTGGTACGCCAGGCCGACAAGAGCTATCAGGGCCAACATGGACAGGATGAGCAGCGGTCCTTGCTCGTTCGAGGAACTAAGAAAGATATCACGGAACTTTTTCATGCCTAGGAATACTCACCTATGACTCATGGATAGCTCGCCGGCTCATGATTTTTCCCATGACATTGGAGGTAGCACTGGCCGGACCCTGCGCCCCCGCCCGGCTTCGGAGAGATATACTCAAGCCGCTGTTGAGTCCGAGAGGGGCTTGCCACAGTCTTTCCGGTCCGGTCCCTCAGCATGAAGTTGATCAGCCGGATATTCTGCCGCGCTCCATGGGCATCATGGCACACCGCGCAAGATGCCTGTTGATCCCGCACGTGCAGCTTATGGGAGAATCTATTGGCCCTGTCGTTGATAAGGTAGTCGCGGTTGTGACACTTGTAGCAGAGTGCGTAGACTTGGAACGACTCGGCTGATGGATCATACATCTGGTATTCACGCCCAAGGATCGGCGTATAACGCGAGCCGTGTGGGCCGCGAGGTCTGTTGCCGGTCGGGCTCCACTCGTCGTTATTGTGGCAGTCGGTACAGTAGATGATGCTAGCGGTGGAGTATTCCGGCTCAAACCCTCCCATGGTTGTGTTTTTACCTCTGACTGCAATGGGATGGTACGAGGGGTTGCTCGGATCGATCTTGAGGCGGATATTTCGGCTGTTGTCTTGACGGACGATCCGTGAGGTAGTTTGGTCTCGAATCCCATGGCACTTGAGGCAGACTTCGTACTCGTAGCTCGCCTCGCTCACTGTCGCGCCGGAGATGTTGACGCCGCGAACACCCCACTCACGTCCGGATACGATGGGCGGAGTTGCCGGAGTGGAAACTGTCTGGTGCGGGTTGTGGCAATCCGCGCAGGCAACGTGACGGGACATCGTGTTGGGGTTCTCGCGTGGCTGGTGGGTCCAGTCGGTGGAAGCGATCGGGTGGGCGCTGGGCTTTAGGAACTCGGGCTCGATGTTCTTGGCTGCCACACTGCCGTTGTGACACACAAGGCAGACAGCGCGCTCCTGGGCATTGTTCAAGAGGTGAGGGGGATGAGGCGCGGAGTGCGGCCTATGGCAATTTTCGCAGCCATTATCTGCGACCGTCTTGAAAGGCGAATTGGGCCAGGGGTTTGTTCCAATTCCGCGCCAGGTTGCGGGCGAGGTTGCGTGTATGGAACCTGTCCATTTCCTCTGAGTATGACAAGTAGTGCACAGAGCTGCTGCCCGGTCGTCCATCCGAAGGAACTTTCGGTAGCGATCGTTGTGAGGGTCGTGGCAGCTAGAGCACTGGAGTTGCCCGGTATTGTCCAGAGGGAGCAATTTCGGGATGGCTGCTGGATCCGCAAGTTGTCCTTGTTTGAGAGCTAAACTCGCGTCGTAGACAAAGGAGATAGGGTGGTCATCCGAAAGGTCGGTTCCCAAGGATGCGCGGCCGGTCAATGGTCCCAGCGTCACGCGGCCAGTAGAGGGGGGTACGCGGAGGTTGCCCAGTGCGGTTGTTCCATCATGGCAGCTCAGACACAGGCGGGAAGTACCGGTGGGCTGCTTGAGTGTGGCCTCCAAGGTCGAACTCGTATAGAGGTTGTAAGTGATCGGCGGGAGTTCACGGTTCCAGGATGCGCGGCTGGCACTAGCGCTATGAGGGGTGTGGCAAAAGACACAGAGTTCGCCTGCTCTCACCGCCGGCGACTTGATGGTGCCCGGGCCGGTGGCCGAGAGATTGTGCAAAGTATTGGCTACACCCCCTTGGGCGATAGACACACCAAAAAAGAGCATAGAGAGTAAGCTGGTAACAAGAAGCAAGTTACTCATTGCCGCCCCCTCCTAGATATTCGAAGATCTGTATCCGCTGGTTATAAGTATCAGCAACATAGATCCGATTGTGACCGTCAATAAAAAGGCCGCCGGGAAGCCAGAACTGGCCTGGTCTGATTCCACGCTCGCCGAAGGTTAGAAGATACTGTCCGTGCCGGTCAAAGATCTGGACGGCATCGAAAAGGGCGTCCACCACGTAAATGTGCCCTTCACTGTCAACGGCGACCCCTTTGGGCATGGCAAAGTCCCCTGAAGTGTCGCCGTGGCGTCCAAATAGTCCCATAAAACTCCCATCTGCGTTGAACATTTGCAGACGAAAGCCCAAAGAGTCCGTAACATAGAGGGTTCCGGCACGGTCAACCGCGATGTAGGTGGGGCGATTAAACTCACCATTGCCTGTGCCTTGGCGACCAATCGCCCCTAGCGGTCTGCCGTCGCCAGCAAATATCCAGATACGGTGTGCAGCGCTGTCGGCAACGTAAAGACGATCTCGACTGGCGTCGTACGCGATCCCAGCGGGACGTTTTAGGTTCGGGTCCGCGATCGTACCTATTGGTTTTCCCTCGGTGTCGTAAATAAACACCTTAGCAAGGTACGAATCCGCCACGTAGATGCGGTTCTTCAATCCCAGGGATATAGCTACTGGAGAGACGAGAAACTGATTATCCGTCGCCGGGATCCGTCGGAACCGCCCAGCCTGAAGGTCAAAGATCCACAATGCCTGTGCCCCCGGATCTGCCACATAGATCGACTGTTCATTCGCAGCTACGCCCGTGGGGCGGATGAGCCACTGCTCCTCCGCTCCGGCGATAAGATCCCACGCTCGCTGCCAAAAAGAGGGTTGGATGCCCAAGTCTGTGGGGCGCGCCACAAACTTGACAAATCGGATTCGTGGGCGATTAGGTGGCTGTGGCCATACGAGCGGCCCCACGACAGCATCTGGCCCCGCCATGGGCTGACTGACGAGCGGCTCGCAGGCTGCGACCAGAGCTGCAGTCAGCAGGAAAAACATGAAGCCTACTTTCGTTGGCATATTTTGGTTTCTCCTCAGAATCGGCGGATCATACGTAGCGTAGCTCGGTAATCTTTCGCATCTGTGGCTCCGCGCCGCCGATTAGAGAAATCCACGGACGGAAGCACATCGATGTTCCGGTACGTCCATCGAACCCTCAGTCCGAAGTCTGTGGTACGTTCGCCGGGAGCCTGCGTTTCATCGGAGAAGCGCAACCCAGCGAAGCTGTCAGCAAAAATAGTCGGACCCAGTGAATAGCTTAACGTTGCGCGTCCCACGATGGTTCGCGTCTGCCGGTCCAGACGGGGGTAGTTATATAGGGCCTGATCAGCGCTGAGCGTAAGCATCATCTCCGGCAGAATGGCGTATCCCAGGGTCTGGTTTGACCGAGCCATATCGTACGCTGTCCGGTGCGAGGTGAAGCGCCGCACCTCACCCAGGAGGCTTGCGTGCAGCGCTCGACCGTCATACCGCAACTGTGTCCCAAGGGTATCTGATTTTTGATCGTCCAAGGACCGGCCAACACGCCCTGAAAGCAAGTTCTGGTCTGTTTGCTCGTGGAAGAAGTAGGGTCGTATCCATTGGTAGTCAACGCTGAGATTAGCGTGCCAGGTGGTTGTCGTGTAGGTGAGCGACGGGGAGACGCGAAACCGATAATCCACGGCAATGGTGTCCTCCGGGTTGATACCAGGGCTTGTCCCGGCGCATGCAATCGGCACGATTTCAGTAACGTCACCTACTGTGCGCAACGTATAGTCCCGGCCCAGAACGAGCGGGGTAGGGGGACCTGAGGGGCGAACACAGCCCGCCGGCAGCGGACCAAAGGCGGTCTTGGTGACGACGACGCTCTCCGTAATGACAAGTGGGTTGTTAAGAGGTATGGGCTGGGCCGTTGGCGATGTGGCGGTGTGACTCTCCTGGGCAACAGAGCTCTCTGTTGATTGAAACCGCTGATCATCGTATTGAAACGCGCCGCCGAGCCCGAGGTTCAATACACCATCCTTAGGAAGCCGTTTCCTATAGGCAAAATTAAGTCCGCCACGATAAAAATCTCGTTGACCCCCCGGCAGACTTTGGAAAGATGCATCGAGACCTAAGTTTGTCGTTAGGTTCTCATAGAGTCGGTGGTTTAGCTGGAAAGCCCCGGAGTGGCCTGTCGTAATCCCATTGGTCGCCTCTGTCCGCATCAGAGAGTACCTATAGTCCGTTTTCAATCGGTCGGTGTGATCGACGCGCAGCGATTCATTCAAGTTGAGGTTCGACATATCAGTGAGCCCTGTGCGGATGAAAAGGCGGATGCGGGAATCCCAGCGTCGGTTGAGCTCCGGCCCGAAATCAAGGCTGTAGTAAGCGCTCCCCTCATGACTTTGGTAGCCGAGGTTTCGGAGGCTTTCCTCCGAGAAATCAACAAGCTCGTACCTGATGTTCATATCACTGTCGGTCCATCCCCGCTGTCCCTCGTAGGTCAGGCTGTTTCGCCGGTCCTTTCTGCGGGCGACAACGCTGCTGACACGGGACTCGTCCTCCCGAAGCTCCTGCCGAAAGGTCAAGGTTGAGGGAATGTAGAGCCGGCGCGCAAAGAGCACGGCCCCGCGGTTCTCGTTCCAGATATCCATTTGGCCAGCCAGCTCCTGGGAAAGGAAAGACTGGTACCGATCAGCAAATAGGTTTAGTGAATAGTTCTTCTCCGGCAGGATGCTGGCAAAAAAATCGTAACCCCACAGTACCCCCTCGCGGGAATTTTTGCCGCTCTCTGTGGTCAGCCAATCGTTGGATAGCCCGAATGTTCCCCCGAGGGAGAAGTTTATGAGTCGAGGATCGTAGACATACATGCCCACGTTTCGGAGCGTGAGCCGATTCTCTGAGTGTATATTGTCCAGACTGGTTCGCTGCGAGCCGCTTGTCTTGAGATCGTGGCGTGCGTATCCTGTCAAGCCTTCCAATGTTCCTCCCCATTCACCGAGGCCAAACACTTGGGCAGTGGCCGCAGCAGCGAAAAAAACTGTCACACTGACTGCAAGACCTCCTGCACAGAGCCATCGAGAATGCCATCGCTTCATTTCCCCACGTGACACCGGCTACAGGTCTCAAAGCTTGCAGCCCATGCGATCTTCCCATTATGACAGGCACCGCAGAACTTGCCCTCTTGGATCGCCTCCATGGAGATTTTGCTGGCGCTTGCCTTCATTCCGAATAGTGTGGGATGACAGGCGTAGCACTTGTACCGGATGCGATGGACCCAGTGTGGAAAGACCGCCGGCGGTGTTCCTCCTTCCCCGGTCCCTCGCTTGAAAACTATATCTCCCTCCACTGCCAGCGCAGTGTTGGCTAGGAGGCCAATTATCAGAATCCCGATCCTGAAGAATAAACGGAGCGACATCACTTCCCTCCTGCCATAGCCGGATGGCACCCGCCGCACGCGGTTGCCGGGAAAGCCACCTTCCCGTGGCAAACGCCGCAATATTGACCCGCGTTGATCGTTTCCATCGTCATCTTGGCCGCTCCCTTTGCCATTTGGAAAATATCATTATGACAGTTGACGCATCCGAGCCACTCGGTGTGGCTTTTATGTGAGAAAATTGCTTTGAACATCTCCCCGGCAGCGGGGATAAGCTCCACGTCCAGCGGAAATACCGCCTGATCTTCTGCCTTCGGATCAATACCGGGACGCGGGGCAATCACGCCTTGGGTCAGGGCCTTGCTCCAGTTGACCATTCCATCGGTGACGGGTAGCGCCTTTGCGGCTTCTTCCCAATTTTTGGCTCGCTCAACGGGTTTCCTCGGCTCCTCGCTCGGGCGCCATTCCGCCACTGTCGAGCTTTTTGCATGGCATCGGGCGCATCCACTATCGACGCCGAACGCCACCGGACCGTGGCAAACGCCGCAATATTGGCCGGCCTGGATCTTGGCCATCGTAACTACTGTCGGCTTAGCCTGCCTCATTGGAAAGATAGCGGGGTGACAGTTCCCGCAGGTGAGCCAACCTGTGTGGGCGCTGTGGGAAAAAGTCACTCTATAGAGCTTGTTCGCCGAGGAAGCCAGCTCTATATTCAGGTCTAAGGGGGCTTGTTCTGGGGCTTTCGGGTCGCGGCTGGGGCGAGGTGCAATGGTCCCCTCCTTAAGGGCCCGCCCCCAGTCTACATGACCAACACTGTCCTTAGGCAGAAGTTGAGTTGCTTCTTGCCAGCTCTTTGCCCGCTCCACAGAAGACTGCGTCTGCTCGCGAGCGGCGCCCTCCTTGGTTGCTTTCCCTGCCGGCCCCTCTGTCATCTGTCGCTGAGTCTCAGTGAGTTTTTGCTTGAGCTCCTCGATTTCCCGAAGAAGATCCTGGCGGAGCCGCTGTCTGGGTGGGGGGGGACTATCCGCGTCATCGAAGAAGACGGAAAAGATCCACTGTTGGCTCTCTGTGCCGCAGCCGACAAACAACAGAGCGGCGAGACATGCGCCGGTTGTTGCCACAACAAAAATCCCTCTTGCCCGCATCATGGTTTCAACAGCTTTCTTCAAGACGATTCATACTTTCCTTCTGCTGCTCTACGGAGTTGTAGCATCAGGTGGTCCTGATCTAAAGCAAGACGATGCTGCATATGGGCTGCCGTGTCCCACTTCACTGCCAGCCCCTTGGCAAGTTCGGACGTGCTCAGCCCCTGCCTCATGAGATGAAGGCACTTTAACCATTTTATCAATGGTAGGTTAGTGTGCGCGAAGCGAGTTTGGGTAAGATCGGTGAAGGTCCGCCGGCAGTCCCGGCAGAGGTACTTCCGGCGCGGCGTCCGGGGTGACTTGGAATGGGTCGTTACTCGTGACCTTCCACAGTAGGGACAGGTGATTCCGTTCGGCCACCGAATGTGTCGGAGCGTCTCGTATATCTCCGTTTCGCCGAATTCTGATCTCATCCGAATTCTTTCTCCAGCTTGCTTTCCAGTTTGGGGTGATCACCGGAGTCTGGAAAGTGTTGGCGAAAAAAAAGCCTCCCGCTGTTCAAGAGGGGCCGCGTCGGGATAATCCAGCAGCGGCATGTGGTCCCGCAAATCGGCCATATGGTCTTTAAGATACGAATGTTCCATGAGCAACTTCATGAGAAGCTTCATAAATTCCTGCTTCCACGTAGGCATGGACCGGAACTGCTTCATCTTGTTGTGGTAGAACTCCTTGAAGCCGTGAAAGAGCTGCTCACGTACCTCGTCGAGGGTCATCGCCACGGGCTTGATCACGGGCTCCACCAGATTATACTTCCGGTAGTCCCACACGGCGATGTGCTCCTTCACATCCTGGTAGAGATCGGCGTAGGGCCAGGGGGTGATGGCCAGGAAGAAGGCCATGTCCGGGTCGTAGAACTTGGCCAGTTCGATGGTGCGCTGCATGTCCTCTGTTGTCTCATCAGGCATGCCCATAACGAAGGAGGTCTCGGAGATGATGTCGTGGGCGTTGATCAGCTCGATGGCCCGCTTGCCTTCCTCGATCTTGGCGTTCTTCTTGAAAAGGTCGAGAGTGGCCTGATTGACGGATTCAACGCCGACGTAGATGTGCTCGATTCCAGCCCTCCGGTACTTGGGCAGCAGCTCAGCGTCGCGCAGGATGTCGTCGACCCTTGTCTCGAGCAGCAACGCGGTGCCCAGGTCGCGCTCGATCAGCAGATCGAGGATTCTCTCCCAACGCTCGGCGTCAAGCGACGGAATCTCGTCGGCGATCATGGCCACGTTGACGCCGTAGCGAAGCCGCAGCATCTCGAGCTGATCCACGAACCGTTCCGCCGAGACTGCGCGCCAGGATTCTTTCCAGAAAAGGCGTTGGGAGCAAAAAGAGCAATGCTGTTTGCATCCCCGGGAGGAGGAGACAACAGCCAGCATGGAATCCGCCTTGGGCCGATAGAAATACTCCTTCCAAGGCACTAAGTCCCATGCCGGCTCAAGAGAGTCCAAATCGAAGATAAAGCGACGGCGAGGGGTAGCGACGATCTGATCTCCCTGCCGGAAGGCGATGCCCCGAACCCGGTTGAGGTCGGTTCCTGTCTTCCAGGCTTCGATCAACTCCACTGCCGTCACCTCCCCCTCACCGCAGACAATGACGTCAACCTCGGGGTGCTCGCGCAAAACCTCCTCGTACATGAAGCTGGGATGCGTGTTGCCCAGCACGGTCAGCGTTTCAGGCGCTTCCTCCTTGGCGACGCGGCAGACCTCCATGCCGTCCAATACTGTCGCGGTAATGCAGGAGACAAAGACGGCCGCCGGCCGCTCACGGCGCAAGGTCTCCCTAACTTGCTCAAGGGTGTGGAAGCGAGTCATGGCGTCGTACAGCGCCACCCCGTAGCCCGCCCTCTGGAGCGCGCCCCCCACGTACAGCAGACCCAGCGGCAGCCAGGAACCGGCTGATTCCACCACGCCTGAATGATAGGGCGGCGTCACCAGTAGAATTTCGGATTGTCGTTTGTTCACATCTTTCTCGCAGTGAATTCTGTCTGTCCTTTGGTAGCGGTTCTCTTCACGACGACCTCACTGGAAGTAGGAGGAATGCAGGGACGGGATCAGGAAAGGGAAGATGAACACCGTCAGGACCGATACGACGAAGCATGCCAGCGTTCCCCACGCCGTCGCCCGGGCCTTCAGACGAAAGAACAGATGCGAGTGGAGGAGTATTCCGTAACACAACCAGGTGACCAGGGACCACACCTCGATCGGGTCCCACCCCCAGTAGCGACCCCACGACTGGTTGGCCCAGATCGCACCGGCGACGATGGCGGTGGTCCAGAACACAAAGCCGAAGCCGACAAAACGGACCATGTAGGCCTCGATCACATCGGGCCCTGGTAAGCGATCCAACAGTCGGCTCGAAGCACCCCGAAGCTTTTGGAGGAGGACGATAGCCGAACCAACGGACAAGAGGAACGCGCCGACCGCCAGCTTGGCGAACGACACGTGGAAGACGAGCCAGATGGAGCGGAGGGTCGGCGGCAGGTTGCGCGCTTCAGGGTTGGCGAAGAGCCCGAACCCGATCATCAGGATCGAGGCCAGCAACACTAGCAGCGCCACGAACGCCCAGCTCGGCCAGCGCCACACGAAGACGAGGAGCATCACGACAGCGACCCAAGCATTCGAGGAGAGCACCTCGTACTTGAGCATGTACGGTCCGTGCCCGACCACAATCCACCGCAGAACCAGAGCTGCGGAGTGCGGCAGCAGGCCGGCGGCTGTCACCCATAGAGCCCAGTGTACTTTCCCCGGACGGTAGAACAGCGACGAGTAGGCGAAGAGTATAGCCCCCCCGATGTACAGCGCGACGGCAGCCCAGTGCAGTGAAGTCTCCACGGCGAACAGGCTCATGGGCGTTTACTCTCCTGTTCTGTCGTGGGCTTGGATACGCCATGCAAGAGCTTGGTGTCTGCCCCCCACGGCGTCGTCTTGCGACCGATTTGGGGAGGCGAAGCGAAGCGGATCTCCTCGACCATCCATGCCCTGTTGATCTTCTTGAAGAGGTAAAGCATCTCGTACGAGTCTAACGATGCTTCGCCGACCTGTTCGCCGGAACCGATTTTGAGGTCACGGTAGCGCCATCGCTCCTTAGTGCGGACACGCAGGTCGTCCTTTGATTCCTCGGCACTTGTTACCTCGAGGGAGAGAAGCTCCGCGTCGAGCGTGATTCCCATGTCGAGGCGGGCGCCGATGAGGCCGGTGAGTTTCTTGCCCTCATTCGGCCCGACGACTGGGTCGATCAGTCCCACGTCGCCGCGGCGGTACGCCTCAGACACTGTCCGGTTGTAGCGCTCGACGAGCCGCTGCGCCTCTTGGATAGATACCCGCTGGCAGGCCGCCAGGGCAACGACGATCACGGACACGAGCACAAGCAGAGGCCGCCACCTCATGCTGGGCCCCCTTGCTCGCGCACGAGCCGCTGGAAATGTTCGTGGAAAAGGGGAGCGAAACGTTGGGACCTCAGAGCGACAAAGACCCGCTCCCGTTCTCCGGCTGGAGTGACGACCACGCAGGTGTCGACCTTCACGATAGTGAACATGATAGCTGCACCGACCAGCACCAGAGCAAACCCGACGTAAGCAAGCCACAGCGCCGGGTCACGGCTCCCGCGAAGACGTGCCCAGAACGGCACGCCGTGGAGCTTTAGTACCTCGCCACCTGGAAGTGAGACCTCTTCGCCGACGCGCATGAGCCCGCCGAATAAAAGGGCGTTTCTCCCCACGTCCATGATGCGCACATCGAGGAGCAAGGGATGGTTACCGGTCCCATCCACCTGCGCGCGCAGGTGGGCGCGTATCAAGCCCCGCCCGAACCACGCTCCCTCGTACAATCCCTTGTCCCGGCTGGTGAGGAGCACCGCCTGGCGGACTGGCGCAACCCCCTCTTTTTGCCACTCGACCAAGGCCGTGGGACCAAAATCAGCGGCCAGGAACAAACGGCCGCCCGGGGCTTGAAGCTCACGGTTGATCCCAATCTCCTCGTTCTCAACGCCTTCTGTACCGTGGAACGACAATCGCACTGTCACGTCTCGGAGTTCTCCCGTCTGGTAGCGCGTCGCCGTAACCGCGTCGAGCGTCAGAGGGTAATCGAGGCGAAACGGTCTGGCCAGCATCCCTGGACTCTGTGCCGACCAGGCCTCAACGGTCGGTGGCAGTGTCTCCCCCTCAATTAGGTCTACCGCTGCCTCGACGGCAAACAGCGCCCGCAACATGGCCGCGAGGATCACGAGCAGAAGGCCGAGGTGAAAGAGCAGGGAACCGGCAAGACCAAGACGTCCGACCGTTTTCACCTCGACCGTGGGACTAATCTCATCTTCCCCGGTCGCGATCCTGGCCGGACGCTCGAACTCGACGTGGAAGGGTGCTCTGCGGAAATAGCCCTGCGTGAGAGGCAGCAACCACATCACGCGCAGCCGCCGGGCCTGCTCAGTGACCACGATCGCGAGTGAGCCAGTAGCGAGCAGCGTGAGGGCCAGGAACCAGACGCTCTGAAAGACGTGGTCAAGAGCGAAGAGATTGATCAGAGCGACCACTACCGGTGGAGCTTCGCGCAGGCGCGCGAGTTCAGCGAGCGAAGCTGTCCCGGCCTGCGGAAAGGTTGCTCCGAGCACGCATGCGAGCGCGATCGCAACGATCTCGCCCACGATCACAGTCGGCGCGCGCAGAAAGCGCTTCACCTTCAGCCAACCAGCACGTGCCATCGTGCGCGAAAGAACGGATTCGCAGCGGGCATAACGCATTGTGCTGTCGAGGACGCTCAGCATAGGCTCACCAGGTCTCCCCCGTGATTGCCACGTGGCCGCTGCACCCCGCGTTGCTGCAGTTGCCTGTGGCGTAGCCCGTTGGGCTAGCGGCTTTGATGAAAGCGGTCACCCACACGTTGGTCGTGGTGTTGCTGTAGGCGTACCGAGCCGGCAGCCCGGCCGTTCTCGTGGCGATCAGCCGCGACACCTTGCCGCCGTGCGGGATGACGATGTGGCAGGAGACGCAGGCGTTCCGGTCCGGGGTGAAGTTGCCCTGGGGGCCGCTGTGCTCGGTGTGGACGTTGTTGACCCAGGTCGTGGTCGTAGGTCTCATGGGGTGGCAGTTCAGACAGAACAGCCCCGCCAGGAAAGCGGTGCCGCTCGTGTTGTTGCCCAGATTGTACTTGGCGCCGGCCGAGTTGGTGGGCCAGTAGACGTTCGGCCCCCGGAGCATGAAATTTACCGCCGACCCGTGCGGCCCTTGCGCCGCAGGCGAAGCCGCGTCGGTGTTGTGGCAGTCGGAGCACATCATCGTCTGTGTCCCGAGATTGGTACTCCACGGAGCGGACATGCCTGCGGCGGTGAGAGCTTTGGGAACGCCGGAGTTTGGATAGCTGTTGAGCCCCGTCACGATCGGGTGCCCCGACTTGTTGTTCGGGCTGAATTCCTGGGCGAGGTCGGTCTGGACAGGGGTGGCCACTGTACCGTTAGGAGACAAGCCGTTAGGCGGGGTCCCAAAGCTCCATGACTTTCCCGAGTGGCACTTAAAGCAGATCTGGTACTCGTACACCGCCGGGTTGACATCGGAGTAGTTGCCGGCAGCGGGCGCAACGAAGTTGCCCAGCCCGGTGTAATTGACCGCCCAGCCGAGGACCCCTTTGATCGCGTTGCTGACCTGGTTGCGATTCAAGTCCGCCGTAGTGCTGTAGGTGTGCGCCTGACCAGTAGTCTTGTGCGCGTTGTGACAGTCGGTGCACTCGACCGACCGACCTGGTGCTTGCTCGGAATCGAGGACCGGGTGGCGAATCGTCTTCGGATTGATAAACAGGCTCTGGGCGTTCCGGCCAGCGGGGCCGTTTGTGTCGTGACACGTGTAGCAGAGATTCTCTTCGCGATCCACGAGGAGAGTCGGAAAATCCTGGCTGGGAGTGACGTTATCCGGCCAGCCGTGCGGCTGGTGGCAGTTGGTGCAGAAGCCGCGCTTGGTCGTGTCCGTGATCTGAGGAAAATCCGAGCCGTACTGGCCTCCGGGCCAAAGCACGCCCGTGGTCGCGTTCAGGTGTGCTGCCGGCGTGACGGTGTCGGAGTTTGTGTGGCAGTCCGTGCAGAGCGTTGTGTGATTGGACACTCGGAGCAGAGTCCCATCGTTGGTCGGACTGGGGGAAAAGAAGTGGGGTTTGTGACAGCTCATGCACTGGACCTTCTGCGTAGGCGTGCTCTTATCCAGCGGCAGGGTGGTGGGGGTCTTGTAGAGGCCGGCCGGGATTGTCACGCCTACGGGATGGGACAAGTTCCCGGTCTGGCCTGAGAGGGTGCCGACATTTCTCACACTGTGGCAGTCTTTGCACATTTGGTCGGTGTCGTTGTTGACGCGCTGGAAGTGCCTGTTGGCTCCAGTGCCTGGTCCCCCATAGGCAGGAGCGGTGGAATCGAAAGGCGTCGCAGTCTGCAGGTGCTGGTTATGGCAGGCCGAGCAGGTGATCTTGCCGTCGAATATCCGCGGATTCATGTAAGGGTAGTCCGCCGCCTGGTTGACGGCGTCCGGTTGGTTGATGTCCGGCCTGACATAGATTCTCCACTGGTCTGCAGCGACGAAGGGACCGGTGAAGGTCACGGTGATGTTATCGTTGAGAAGGGTGGTTCCCGTGGCATTTCCCGTACCGCTGCCGCACGCGAGGTCAGTATCAGTCGGCCATCGCCGGCAGTTCCATGAAAACGTTGTTCCCGTGCCTGTGGTGGTGATTGTGTAAGTTTTGGCATAGCGGGCAGTGAAGCTTGTCCCCGACTGGAGCCCGGACTGGACCGTGCCCGTGGACAAGGGTGTCCCGACAGCCTCCACATGGCCCGAGGCGCCCGAGTCCCAGCGATGTGAGGTGCCGGTTGCTGTTACTCCTGTGGGAAGCCCCGGCGAGGGGTAGGCCTGGTCGTTATCGGCAAAGGGCTTGTTGGTCGCCGAGCCGCCACTCACATGGCAGCTCAGGCAGAGGTTCGTGATCGCGGGCTCGTTGCGAGGGATCAGGCCGGCAAAGCCTGGTCCGCTCAGTGTTTTATGCGCGGTATGGCAGTTCGAACAGTCTATGGAGTTGGTGACGAAATTGTGCGGTGGGTCCAGGGCATAGGCCAGCACTGCGAAGGTTGCCAGCAGAAGGGCGCTCCCGAGGATTGTGGGCCACCTCATTTTTTCCCTCCAGCCTTTTTCTTCCCCTCTTTTCCGTCGTGCCTCTCGTGTTCGTCCTTCTCTTCCTCGCTATCTTCCTCTTCAGTTTCTTTGCCCTGTCCTTGAATGATGCGTACAGTGGCAGATCCCTCGAAGAGAGTTCTGTCCATAAACTCTCCCGAGACAATGATCAGGGTTTGACCGTCCGGAAGCAGTGACAAAAGAGATTGGGCGTCAAACTTCACCATGAGATCCGGTATGCCATTTTCATTGTGGTCGCCGATGGCGGTGGGCCAGGGCCGGGCGGGAACCCCGTAGGCATTGATGGTGGCACGGTTGATCTGCTCCAAACGATAGTTGCGGATCTCGATGTAGGCGGTAATTGACTTTCTGCGGCTGGATCTCTTTAACGTATTCGGCTCGACATCGACTACAGCCGGGATGACGTGGGGATCGGAGTATCTGTCGAGGCCAAAGATCTCCACTCGGGCATTGTTAGTAGAAGAAACAAAGAGCCGGTTGTAGAGGTCGATAGCCAGGTCTATAGGGGTCCGGAACTGTCCCGGCCCCGCGCCAAATTTCCCGATGGTTGCGATGGAGGCTCCCCAACCGTCGAAGACCTCGACATAACCCTGAAAGGCGTCGGCCACGTAGAGCCTTCCCTGGGAATCTCCGGTAAGCCCCTGGATCCGCCCCTTGTTCGCTCCAAAATACCAGGTCCTCCCTACGCTCACCTGAAAGCACCTCAGGAACGTCCCGCTCCGGTCGAAAACCTGGATACGGTCATTGTTTTGATCCGCCACGAAGATCTGGCCAACAGGACTGATGTAGAGCCCGACGGGAAAGTCCATTTGCCCTGGGCCTGCTCCCTTCCCTCCAAAGAAGGAGAGGAGGGTCCCGTCCGCGGAATAGACTTTGATCATATGTGCCCCGCTATCCGATACATAGATCCTGCCGTAGAGAGGATCGGGATCGATGGCAATAGCGTTCGGGATTATGAACTCGCCATCGCCTAGACCGAGCTTGTGGAGAGGGCGCAACTGTTGGTCGAAGACGGTAACGGTTCCTGTTCCCTGCTCGCCGACGTAGATCCTTCCATCCCTGTCCACGGCGATCCCTAGAGGATAGTCGAACCCGTCCATGACGGAGAGCAACCGGCCGTAAGGATCTCTGATGAAGATCTTCCCTGTTCGGGGATCGGTGGTATAAAGGTTCCCCGAGCTGTCGATGGCTAACCGCCCGGGACCGTGGATGAATTCCCGGTAGGATCTAAGGTAGGTGGCCGATGGGGAAGCAGCCATCGAGACACCGCCCGAGGCGCAGAGAGCGGCGAAACCGGTCGCTGCAAAAGAAAAGGATAATGCCACCAGGAGGGCCACCGCCAAGCCGTTTTTCAAACTTCTGCTCATAAGCCTACCGTGTCACGACAATCCAGCCTTTCCAAGTTTCAATTATCACCCAATTCTGGAATCTTCGGTCGCAAGAGAGGCTCGCCGAAGCGAGCCTCTCCAATTACCTCCCTCCTACAGATCGTGACAGCTAATGCAAAGCGCGCTCGCGGCGTTGCTGGTCTTCAGGAACGGCGCCGTAGTGTTGTCGTGAGGGTTGTGGCACGACGGACAACCCACGTATTCCCCGGCTCCAGTCGAATCCGGGTAGTACTTTATTGGAGCAGTAGGGGTTGCTTTGAAATTAGTGTATCCGGCGACGTTAGCAGGCTTTGCGACCCCAACCGGATGGTTTTTCGACATATTGGCTGGATCTATGTACGCCGAGCTGGTGCTGTTGAGCTTATTGGCGGTGACTTTCGAGCTAGCAGCTATGGCAAAATTCGTCGCGGCGCTGCTGGTCCCGCTGTAGTAGACCAGGACATCCCCTAACGCCATGGTGCCGAGGTGGCAGCTCAAGCATGCAATCGAGGACCCTAGCTTGCTATCGGTCGCAATTATCGGCAAGGTTGTGCCCCGGACCGTCGCGGTCGGATTCCACGTCAATGCCGTGCCGGCATCCAACGTGTGGTTCCAGACGGGTCGACCGCCTGCCGGGCTTGCCTTGTGCGGCGTATGGCAGAAGATACAGATTTCGCCTTGTGTGCTAGCCTTGACACTCGCAGTACTCGTCGAGCTGAGATCGTGCTTCGTGTTGCCGATAGTAGCAGCCCAGCTCGTACCGGCCCAGGCCAGCAGCAGTATTGCCATAAGAACCAAAATTTTCTTCATAACAAGTTACCTCCCTTTCTTTTCGTTCATCTTCAATTTGTCTTCTTTCCTGTAAGATTAGAATCGGCCTTTGGATCCTCTATGCTATCTTCGGCCGTGGTATTTACTAGCTGATACATGTCCACGCGTTTCGCTATTGTGTTGGAAACGTAGATCTTATTCTCCTTGTCTATGGCGATGGCTGACGGATTCATAAGAAGGCCGGGATAGCTTCCCCGTCCGCCGAAGGTCATGAGCAGCTTTCCTTGTTTATTGAAGAGTTGGACGATGCTCCACTGCGTGTCCACGACGTAGATATTTCCGAAGCTGTCCAGAGCCACACCTTGTGGCCGGCCAAAGTACCCGATTCGGTTTCCGGCTTCGCCAAACTTCCGCAGAAACTTCCCCTCCGGGTCGAAAACCTGGATCCTGGCGTTGGCCGAGTCCGCCACATAGAGGTGACCTTCGGAGTCCACCGCCGCAAATGTCGGGAAGTTGAACTCTCCGTCCCCTCCGCCCCTCCGCCCAATATCCCTAATAAGCTTTCCTTCGAGGTCGAAGACCTTGATCTGGTGCGCCCGTCGATCGTTGTGGCCGGTATCGACCACGTAGAGCCGTCGTCGCGTCTTGTCCAACGCGATTCCCGTGGGCCTCACCAAGAGATCCTTGCCAATTCCCCTTAGGAATTTGCCGTTTTTGTCGTAGACCTTCACCGAGCGGCTACCTGTATCAGCCACGTAGACATTCTCCGGGCCATCCAGAGCCACCCCTACTGGCTGGCTAAGCGGATTCGGACGATCCCCGATGAACCTCGTTATCTTGGCCTCAAGATCGAAGACCACAACCCCATTCCAGCCGAAATCGACGGCATAGAGGCGCTTGCCATCCTCTGACACAGCCAGCCCAAGGGGATGACCGAGAGCTTTCTTTGGCTCTTTCCCCGCGAGCAGGTCGAGGAGAGATATGGATATCGTACTCTCCAGATCGTCATTGGAGCGAAAACTCCGAACATACTGGATGCGTGTCTTTTCAGGGGGATCCGGCCAAAACATGGGGATGAGATCATTCTTTGGCGAAACCGTGGCGCAGCCGCCAAGGGCAATGGCCAGAAGCATGAACGGAATCCAGCGATACTTACTGCGGGTGATCTGCCTTGCCGTCATTTGAGTCTCGCTCCTGCAGCGATTTTCTGATCCACGCGGTTACATCCCGGGAGCATTCCTCCAAAAATCCCCTTCATCAGATCCTCTATAGAATTTGCAGTCCAGCGCTGGCCGGAATAAAGGACCGCTGTCTTATCCTCCAGGCTCACGCGGACCACCTTGGCCTGCGGTTGCTCCTTAAGGAGCCGGGAGAGAAATATCTCACCCTCGGGCTCTTTCTTCTCGACCTCGTCGATGATGACGTCCGGCTTAAGTCTTCTAATCTGGGCGAGAGGGTGTTTAGCTTTCGCCGAAACACCGACCACCTTAACGCCTTCCTGCATCAGTAATCGCTCCAAGCCACGCGCGAACAGAGAATGGTCATAAAGAATAAACGCCGTGGACATGTCCTTTCCTCGACGCAATAGTAAGTCCCGTTGTGGCGGAAGAAAAGACTCGGAAGAGTCTTTTTAGAAGAGATAAAGGGCTATCGTGAATAGCCCTTTGGAGCTACGGGTTTAGGCTTAAAGGAGCCTGCCTAATTTTTCCTCAGGTTGATTCTTTGTGGTCCACGAGGCCTTTTTGCAGGGCAAAGGTAGCGGCTTGAACCCGGTTTTCGAGATGGAGTTTGTCGAGAATGTTCTTCAGATGATTTTTGACTGTGTTTTCGGCAATGCCCAGCGCGTTGCCGATCTCCTTGTTGGTCAGCCCCTTGGTCAGAAGCCCGAGGACCTTTTGCTCGCTGGGCGTCAGTTTTTCTTCGTAAGTCTCGCTCTGCTCTTTCCGGGCTTGCGTGGCAAACTCGCCTAAAACCTTGCTTGCCATAGAAGGGGAGAGTGCGGCCTCGCCACGGAGAACACCTTGGATCATATCGAATAAGGCGTCAGGCTCGACTTTTTTTAAGAGATAGCCGTGGGCACCGCATTTAATCGCCTCGAAAAGATCTTTGTCTTCCTCCGAGATCGTCAGCATGACCACCTTGATTGAGGGGAAAGTCTCGGTAATCCGACGGGTAGCTTCAAGGCCACCGCCCCCAGGCATATGAACGTCCATCAGGACAAGATCAGGTTTTAGCTCCTTGGCTTTTTTGAAGGCCTCTGCGCCGTCCTGCGCCTCCCCAACGACCTGGAACTCTTTCTCCCCCTTTAAGAGCAGAGCCAGACCCGTTCTGAAAAGAGAGTGGTCATCAACTACCAGCAAGCGAATGGGTTTCATCGGGTCTCTCTTTGAAAGGTAAAATGACGATTACTCTTGTCCCTTTTCCAGGAGCGCTCTCAACAGCAAGATTCCCTCCTATGGCCTCGGCCCGTTCCCGCATAGTCTTGAGGCCAAAATGGAGCTTTTTTCCCACGACCTGCTCCGGAACAAAGCCTTTGCCGTCGTCTTCGATAGTTATCTTTATGGCATCTCCCTCGCGCTCAAATTTGACAGCGCTTTGCGATGCCTGCGCGTGCTTAATAACGTTGGCCAGGGCCTCGTGGATAATGCGAATGAGTTGGACCTCTACTTCGAGGGAAAAGCTGATACCCTCGGGGCTATGAAGACTCACAGGGATTTTCGTTATCTCGCTCAGGTCGTGGAGGTATTCGGTGAGCGTGGGCATCAGCCCAAGGCCCTTGGAAACCATAGTGCGTAGACCGAAAATGGCCTGCCGGATATCCTCATAAGCTCTGTCGGCAATCTTGCGCATCTCCCGTAATCTTTCCCCGGTTGCCGCATTCAATTCATTGGGAGGGAGGCTCCTTTCAGCCTCGATGAGTTTGAGATGAAGTAAGGCAAGCTCCTGGGCGATGCTGTCGTGGAGTTCCTGGGCTATCCTTTCCCTCTCCCCCAGAGCCACCAGCCCCTTTAATCTTTCCTCATTGTTTCTCAGCCGGTCCACCATGATATTAAAGGCATGGCTCAGTTGCCCGATCTCATCTTTTCTGGTAACCGGGACCTTGTTATCAAAGTTCCCCTTGGCAATCTCGCTCGTGCCCGCCACAAGCCAACGAAGGGGTTGAGCAATGGTCCAATGGAAAAAGATGCTGGCGCCGAGGATCAAAAGGCCGCCCACAAAAACAAATGCCACGTAGATGTCGATAACAATGTCCATTTTCTGTTGGCTTTCTCGAATATGCCCTTCCTCAAGGATCTCGTGTGCTCTGCTCTCCCGGTGAGCGAAGGCCTCGATTTTCAGCTCCACGTTTCTGAGAGCAGTGAGTTCTTGAGGATGGATCACTTTCCCAGGCAGTTTGGCAGAGGATTGAGTTTGGGCTGCGATCCTTTCCGAGACAGCCGCGACCTCACCGACTATAGCTTGTATCTCGTCAATAGCCCCGGGATTTCCTTCGCTTATTTTACGGTACTTTTCCAAAAGGGCGTCGAGGTCATACAGATATGATTTTCGTCGAGAATCTGTGAACTTTTTGTCCTCAAGTCCGGCCCGTAGCAAGGCGGAAAAAAAATCATGAATTGTGTTCTGGATATTCTCAACCGAATGAACACGCTCGCTCCCCTTCGCTATCTCCGCTGAAGCGAGCGTAATGGCGCGGACCAGGTAGAGGGATGCGCCCCCCGCCAAAAGGACGAGAAAAAATAGGAGACCGAATATAAGGCTTAGCCGCTGGTTGATCCTACCGCGAAAAGTGGGTGTGTCCCCGCTCTTGTTCCCGACCTCTGGTGTCATTGGCAGTCCACCATCGGATGAAGCAGAAAACTTCTCTTAAGGTTAGGGTTGGGCAAGGGCTTCCTCCTCGCTGCTTTTCTGGTTCAACTAACCCTGGTTCAACCTGTCTCCGGCAGGGGACAGTTGGGCAAGCTCTTTCTGGACCTTGCGAAAGCGGCGTTTTACAGCAAAGAGATAAATCAGCAGGGCGAACCAGACAATCCCATAAGCCAGAAAAACGAACCCCCAGGCGCTCACGAGGCACCTCCGTAAAGCTTGAGCGTTTTGACCTCTTCTTCCATCTCACCCACGCGAAAACGCAGAGAGAGCAGATAAAAATAGAGCAGGATGAAGGCCGCGAAGTTGACGGCTAAGGCGATCAGCATCGAGGGGTGGACATTCTCCCAGGGCATCTTATCCGGACGAAGAATGGACGGCGGTTGATGGAGTGTCCGCCACCAGTAAACCGACATATGAATCAATGGTATATCAAGAAAACCGATAACGCCAACGACGGCGCTGCACACCGCGCCGCGGTTTTCATCTTCGATAAGCGAGCGCAGCATCAGGTAGCCGACAAAGATCAATAAAAGAATGGCCGTCAGGGTCAGGCGCGCATCCCACGTCCACCAGACGCCCCACGTGGGTTTTCCCCATATCGATCCTTCGATAATCGTGAGGCTGGTGAAAAGAACGCCGATCTCTGCGGCCGAGCGGGCCAAAATATCATCTCTCTTCTCTCTCTTCCATAAAAAGAGACAGCTCCCTATGAAGACAATGAAAAAAGAAAGGTAAGCCGTAAGGATGCTGGGGATATGGACATACATGATTCGCTGCACGTCCCCTTGGTAAGCATCCGGAGGAGCCTCAATCAGGGCGAAATAGAGACCGACAAGGACGAACAGAAGGGCCAAAATTCCAAGTACTCTGCGGCGGTTTCGTTTTTTCCCGGTTTTTGCCATGTCCGAAAGACCTATAGCACAAGATTGAATTCTTAGCATAATATCGAATCATTGTATAATGGGGGGTGAACAAGGTCGGACCGTCCACGATGCGAGCCTATTGAAATTCGTTAGGCAAGACAATGCTAAACTTCGACCCCTTTCCGTAAACGCTCTCTACGTCAATCCTGCCGCCCAGAAGCTCTATGGATTTCTTGGCGATTGCCAAGCCGAGTCCGACGCCGCTCTTGAAGCGAGCCTCTGGATGATTGCCCCTATAAAATTCGTTGAAGATCAGCGGCAGCTCCTCCGGCTGGATCCCGATCCCGGTATCCTCGACTACTATCTTGACCCGGCTCGTGTCGATTTCCTTTTCCAGACGGACACAAACCTCGCCTTGGGGGGTAAATTTGATGGCGTTGCTTACCAGATTAAAGATGACCTGCTGCACCAGGCCCCGGTCGGAATGGATAAACACCGGCTTCGGAGGCGCCTCCAGCTTGCAGGTTACGGCGCCGTTGCCGCAGAAGAAGCTCAAGTCGCTCATGGTGTCCCTGAGAACCTCGGTTACGTTGACGGGCTCTTGGTGAGGTTGGACGTCGCCGACCTTGAGCCGTGAGAGCTCCACGATTCGGGCAAAGTGGGACAAAACCTCCGCCGCCGTGTTGCGCATCTTCTGTAAAAAGGGGGCAGCCTTTTTCACTTTTTCAGGCTGATTGCAGAAGGCGCCGTCTAACAACAGGTTGGCATAGCTCATGATCGCCTGAGGATTGCGCACCTCGCGCGCGAGATCGGCCAGAATGTCGTCCTTCAAACGGGTCGCTTTATAGATCTCCTCCAGCGCCTCCCGCAGGCGGCTGTTTTGCTTAAGGATGAGCGCGACTGCCCGGCCCAGGCCGATGTAGGAAATAAGCAAGAGCAGGCCTAATCCTCCGACGACGGTTAGCCCGATGAGCCAGCCGGTTTGGCGGATCGTCAAGAAGAGGGGATCAACGTTGAGATAGACCTCTGCGACTCCGGTAGGCTTCTTCGCACCGCCGATATAGATAGGAACGTAAATCTCCATCAGGGTACGGAAAGTCCCGCGCTCGAAGCGGTGCTCCTCTTTTTGAAGGCGAGAAATGTTCGCCTCGATGCGGCCTTCTAACGCGTTAAGGAGCTGCGGGTTCTTTTTCGGGGACGGGGTCATCTCCAGAAGCTGCCGGGCATCGGTCCAAATCAGCTCCCCTTCCCGACTAAAGACTTTCACCCGAACTACGTCAGGGAGGGAAAAAAGATCGGCGAGCTTTGCCTGAAAGCTTTCCCAGTCCGGTCCCTTCTTGACTCCACGGAAGTCCTCCTCGGTCAGCATGTGTCCGACCAGCGCGTTAACGTATTTTGCTGTAATCTCTCTGCTCTCACGGACCAGGCGCTCTTCGAAAGTGCGCATCCAGATCTGGAAAAGAAGGAAAGAGACCAGAATCAAGGCTATGAGGCCGAAGATCGCAAAACGGACAAAGAGACGGGAAAAAGAAGGAGCAACTTTGGGATCGGATAGTGTCATTGTCGCTTAACCTGTCTCTGCCGCAAAGGCCTTCGGCAAAGTAACCGTGAACCTGGAGCCACTGCCGTAGGCGCTCTCGACATGGATCTCTCCGCCCAAGCGCCTTAACGAGTTCTGGACAATAGCCAGACCAAGCCCGACCCCAGCCTTAGAGCCGACCCAGGCGTCGCTACCCTTTCTGAACTCCTCGAAAATCGCGCGGAGCTCGTTCTCTCGGATTCCCATGCCGGTGTCTTCGACCACGATGCGCACGGCGCTTGCCGAGTCGCCATTAAGGAGGCACACTTGCACCAACCCCTTGTCGGTAAATTTCAAGGCATTAGACACAAGATTGGATACCACCTGGTGCACAAGCGTACGATCCGATTGCACCACCACGGGATGCGTGGGGTAATCCAGGTCGAGTTTCACGTGGCCGTTTCCGCCCCGAGGACGCAGCTCCTCGATAATCTCCCAGAGGAGGCCCCTGAGTTCGATAGGTTCACCGGCAATAGGAGCATCGCCGGACTTCATACGCGAGAATATCACGAGCCGGTTAAAAAGAGCCAAGAGATCCTGCCCGCTTTCGAATATCTTTTCCGCCACCGTTCGGCACGCAGGGGACAGCTCTCGGCAGTGCCCGTCGAGCAGTATCTCAGCGTAACCCATGACATGGGTCAGGGGAGTACGGAACTCGTGCGATATGGTCGCCAGAAACTCATCTTTCAGCCGCCCGGACAGAGAGGCTTGGTGCAGGGCGCCCGCTAACGTATCTCTCTGTCGCCTCACGCTTTCAGATATAAGTCCCAGAGAAAGAGAGATCATAAAGAGAAAACCGATACGGACAAGAAAATCAGGCCAAGGAATGAGGGAGATGCCGTCAAGAATGGCGTAGAGGTAACCATACAGCAGGGAGGCGGCCACGGTGGTCATGAGGCCAGCCCACAGGCCGAAATAAAAGGAAGAGATCGCCACGAGGAGGTAAAATCCCATAAAGAAGCTGCCCACAAAGAGCCCGACGAAGAGAATCAATACAAATAGGAAAAGCATATCTGCGATCAGAGTTGCCAGGTAGAGGCTCCGGATGGCGTGCGGCCAAAAGCCAATGGCCGCGCAGAGAAGAAGGCTGTAAAGGACGTAAAGGGGAAATAACCAGGCAAACACCTGAGAGGCCGAATACTCATGGCCGGTGAAAAGGTAATAGAGTAAACCGCCAGCTACCGTCAGCAGACGGACAAAGAGAAGATAACCGTCGAGAGCGCTCATCTGTGTCAGTCTTCCTTTGACGCATGACCCGGCACGATAGAATCCCGTGAGCGAGAAGGGAATGGAGCAGAACTCTCTGAGCAGCCTCGGATTTAGTTTAACGGCTTCCATCTCTTCATCGCTCCTGCTCTGGCCGGATCTCTTTCGGCAAAGTAACGGTGAACTTTGACCCTTGGCCGTAAACACTCTCAACCTGAATTTCTCCTCCTAAGTGCTTCACCGATCTCTTGACGATGGCCAAGCCCAGTCCGACTCCCGGCTTCAACAGTGCCGATGGGGAGCTTCCCCTCTTGAACTCTTCGAAAATGGAACCGATCTCTTCAGCTTTGATCCCGATGCCGGTGTCTTCGACTACGATCCGTACTTGATTTGCCGGATTGCCGTTCAAGAGACTCACCTGAACATGTCCCTTCTCAGTGTATTTCAAGGCATTGCTTATGAGATTGGTCAGGACATGGCATACAAGCGTGCGGTCGGATTCGACCATCACAAGGTGATCGGGGACATCTTCTCTTAACTGCACATTCGGATTGGAAACAACGGGACGAAAGTAACGGATCATGTCCTGCAAGAGACCCCCAAGCTCGAACGGTTCGACTTTAAGCTCTATGTCACCGGCCTTAACCTTGGATAATTCCAGCAGTCGATTAAAGAGGATGAGCAATGATTCCGCGCCTTTAATGATGCTCTTTAACGGCGTTTTTTGCTCGGAAGAGATCTCACCGTAATTTCCATCGAGCAGGAGATCCGCGTAGCCCACAACGGAGGTAAGAGGGGTGCGAATATCATGCGAAAGAGTTCCCAGAAACTCTTCCTTCAGGCGGATGGCTTGCGTGGCGTTTTTGAGAGCCTCCGCCAACTGCTTCTTTTGCCGCTTCTCGCTTTCCGATATCAGACCTAAGGAGAGGGAGATCATAAAAAGGAAACCGATACGTACAATAAAATCGGGCCAAGGAATAAGAGATAGCCCACCTAAAAAGACGTAGATGGCGCCGTAAAAGGACGAGGCAAGCAGTGCTGTGGCCAAACCCACCCGCAGACCAAAATAGAAGGAATGGATCGCCACTAAAAGATAAAAGCCGATATAGAAGCTGCCGACGAACAATCCAACGAACAGGATCAAAACGGAAATAAGGGACAAATCCACAACGAGAGTTATAAGGTAAAAACTGCGTCTCGCCCGCGGCCAACTAAGGACGCCTGCGTAAAGAAGCACGCTGTAAAAAACATAGAGAGGGAAAAACCAGGCGAACACCTGGTAAGCAGAATACTCCCGGGCGGTGAAAAGATAGTACAACGCTCCGCCAATGATCGTGAGGAGGCGCAGAAGAAAGAAATAGAAGTCTACTGGCTCCAAAGCAGCCAACTTCTTTTTTATGGTTGTAGGGAGCGACCCAATCGCTGTGGTGAGCAAAGCACCGCCAGAAATCGGCAGACATGCGGGATTTGAATTCCGGTTCGGGGATTCCATTTCGACCTCCCTAATGGCTGCGCCTTCTTGGCGTCCCTACGGGGATTCGAACCCCGGTTACCGTTGCGAGTAGCCCTTCCCGGTTGCCCATCGGAAGAGAGGAAAACGGCGTCCTGGGCCGCTAGACGATAGGGACAAACATCTATCCAGCAAAACTCGTTCCATGTTGGCGCTAAGATTTCTCGGCGACGGCGCGAAATGTCGGGGGAATATTTCCTGGAAGTGGGAATATTACCAGTATTTTTTCCTGCGCGGGGGAAAATATTGCTGAGCGATTTTGGCACACTTGTTGCTCCACACGCTCTGTAAATACTTTCCTAGAAAGGAGACGGAAAATGCGTCGATTGATTATCGTGTCAATAACTGGGGGGTTGCTCCTGGGAGGGTCGTTGTTCCTTAAGGGAACACTTTCCGGGCCGCTATTGGCGGCTGGCGGAGGTAGCATCTCGGGAAAAGTGGTGCTAGTGGGTGATGCGCCGCAGCCTAAGAAAGTGGAGATTACCAAGGATAAGGAGAGGTGCGGTAGTGAGAAGGTGAGCGAGGAGTTGGTCGTTTCTGCAGACAGGGGCATCAAAAATGCGGTAGTCAGTGTCGTCAGTGTAAAGGGAACCGTAGCGAAGGCGGAGGCGCCAGCCACATTGGACCAAAAGGGTTGCTCCTTTAACCCTCATGTCCTTGTGGTTGCTCCCGGCGCTCCGGTGGATATCCTTAACAATGACGGTATCCTTCACAATTTTCATACCTACAGCAGCAAAAACGGCGCTATCAACAAAGCCCAGCCGGCATTCAAGAAAAAGATGACAGAGACCTTTGGCCAGGCGGAGATCATCAAGATTACTTGCGACGCTCACTCCTGGATGATGGGATGGATCGTGGTGACGGATCAGGCGGCTGCCGCCACAGACGGAACAGGATCCTTTAAGCTTGCGGATATTCCAGCCGGCACTCACACCCTGGAGATCTGGCACGAGAGCCTGGGTAAAGTGACCAAACAGGTTTCTGTCAAGGCCGGAGAGGAGACGAAGGTAACAATCGAACTGGCCAAAAAATAGCGAACATAAACGACGTTAAAAAGCAGACCCCGATGGAGAGAGCCCTTTGGCCGCCGAGCGTATCTGGGCTTGGGCGTCTCGAGGGCTCTCTTCCGTACATGGCTAAGACCCTTTGTCGACTAGAAGTGGCTCTTTTGTGCGCAGTTGGCCCTGCTGTACGGCTCCCGCACACATGAGCGAAAATGGCACATTTATTGCTCACTCGAAGCGAGGGCAAAGAAATGGTGAGCCGCGACCCCATCAAATACAAGCTGCCCCTAGGGGATACCGTCGATCTCTATTTTCTTCTTCTACGCCTTCTAACGGTAGCTGGCGGGGCGATGTATTATTTTTTCACCGGTCCCGATTACTCCGCCCACCAGGTGTTTATTCGGTTTTTCCCCCTTTATCTCTTCTATAGCGGCTTGCTATATGCCGCCATTTACCGCTGGCCGGGAGCGGTCCGGAGCTTGTACCTCATTGCGCTTGTTGTGGACATGCTCTTTATCTTCCTGTTGATCCTCTTTGTCGGGCTATTTGTTGGCAGCTTCTTCGTAGCCTTCTATCTCTTGGTGGCGATCCACTCGTTTTATTTTGGTTTGAGGTTAGGGCTGGCCGCGGCCCTGGTTGCTTCGCTCCTCTACGGGTACGCCTACGTCGTCTTGGACGGGATATCCTTTATCCCGTGGGCGGATTTTCTTGTCCGGGTCGCCTTTTTGTTCCTGATCGCCCTGTCTCTCGGCCTTCTCGCGGAGAGGGAGAAGCGGGCGAGAAAGACTGTGGAAGAACTGAATTTGGAGCTGTCTCGCAAGAACTCGGTTCTGGAGCAGGCCTACCGCCACCTTTCGATCGGCAAGCTGATCGGAGAAATTTCCGCAAGTATCAATAGCCCGTGTGGAATTATGTCCGCCCGCTCCGAAATCCTCACGCAAGAGGCAAGGGAAAAGGGATTCCCATCAGAGTTCATCAAGGGATTAGAGGTCATAAGAAAATACAGCCACCAGGTAGCCCAGGTAACGAAGACCTTGTCCACCTTGTCCAAGCAGAAAAGTTTCGAGATGAAGTCGCTGGATCTCAATCAGCTGATCGAGGAAAACCTGCTCTTGATGGAAAGGGGGCTCACGGAGAGAGGCATTAAGGTGGAGATGAGACTCGCGCCGCGGTTGCCGCCGATTTGGGGCGATGTCTACGAGCTGAAAGGGATGCTGATCCATCTGCTCAGCAACGCCATGGACGCCCTGCCGCAGGGTGGAACCATCGAGATCGTCACGCGGCTCGGCTCCGGAGATAGCGGGTCGGTCGAGTGCACTATAACCGACAACGGAGGCGGCATCCCCGAGGACAATCTGGAAAGAATTTTCAATCCGTTTTTCACCACCAAGCAAGACACGGGAGGAATCGGACTCGGGCTTTCCAACAGCCTCAGTGTCATGAAAAAGCATAACGGCATCATCACGGTGAAGAGTAAGCCCGGACAGGGCTCGTCTTTTTCGTTGTCGCTGCCCGCACATCGATCGTGACAGAGGGGATATGGAAGGGAAACAGCGAGTCCTGGTTTTGGACGACAATCTGGACATGGCCGAGACCATCGGCTTGATGCTGGCTCGAGGCGGGTATCAGTGTACGGTGAGCTGCGAGAGCAGCAAGGCCATGGAGCTGATCGCCCAGAGCCAGCCGGACTTGCTGCTCACCGACCTCAAGATGCCGGGAATGAGCGGCATGGAGATTCTGGAGCGGGCCAAGAGTGAATACCCGACCCTGCCGGTTATTATCGTGACCGGTTATGCGACGGTCGACGGTGCGGTCGAGGGAATGAAAAAGGGTGCGGCCGATTTCGTATCTAAACCCTTTCATGCGGACGAGCTGATCCTCAAGGTGAACAAAGCCCTACAGCATGCAAAGGTGCTGGATGAAAATCGTTACCTCCGCGAAGAAATTCAGAGCGCCTCGCTCGCTTCGGAAATCGTGGGTAAAAGTGACGCGATGAAAAGGATTCTTGAAGCCCTCGATCGACTGAAAGACGCCGACTGCCGGGTCCTTCTCACCGGGGAGAGCGGGACAGGCAAGGAGGTAATAGCCCGGGCCATCCACCGGATGAGCCCCAGAAGAAAAGAGAAATTTTTTGCCGTGAACTGCGTAGCTTTAACCGAAACCCTGTTAGAGAGCGAACTCTTTGGACACGAGAAGGGGGCCTTCACCGGGGCCACATCCGTGAAAAAAGGACTTTTTGAGTTGGCCGATCAAGGCATTCTTTATCTCGATGAGATCGCTGATACAAGCCTTGCCTTTCAGGCGAAGCTCCTGCGCGCCGTGGAGGAGAACGAGCTCAAACGGGTCGGCGGAATAAAGAATCTCACTGTCGATGTCCGCATTATCGCAGCCACCAACAAGGCCCTCAAAAAAGAGATCGCGAAAGGCACCTTCCGTGAGGATCTTTTTTATCGTCTAAGCGTGGTCCATATCCATCTTCCTCCCTTAAGGGAGCGCAAAGAAGATATCCCCCTACTGGTTGATCATTTCTTGCAAAAGCTCTCTCACAAGATGGCGAAAAAGATAGAGGGAGTAAACAAGATGGCGATGGAAGCGCTGTTAGCCTATTCATGGCCGGGCAATATACGGGAACTGGAAAACGCTCTCGAAAGGGGGATGATCATGGCTTTAGGTGGTATGATCAGCCCGGAAGATCTCCCCCTGAGCACGACGGAACCCCTAAGCACAATCGAAAGCGGAGGGCTGAACGCACTTACGACATTAGAGGAGCTTGAGAAAGAGCTCATTCAAAAGACCCTACTCGATTGTAATTGGAATAAGAGCCTTGCGGCAAAAAAAATAGGCATTGGGCGCCGCACCCTCTACGACAAGGCAATGCGCCTTGGGATTCCGCTCAAACCGGAGGACGATTAGACTTTGGGAGGGGATTTGGCCATGGTGAGATTTGGCAAGTTTTTCTGGTCGTTTTTCTTTACCCTTGTTAGTTGTGCGCCTCAGGTGACGGAAAAGCCGGTAGATCTGGTTTGGCCGAACCCTCCAGAGACGCCGCGCATCAAATACCTTCGCAGCCTCTCCCGGGTTGATGAGTTCGGGGATTCCGGAAAGAGCTGGCTTGACACCCTCTTCGGCGAAGAGCTTAGCGGCACCATGGCCAAGCCCTATGGAGTTTCAACCGACCAGGAAGGCAGGGTCTACGTAACCGACAGCGGACAGGGCGCGGTATGGATTTTTGACGAAAAGAACAAAAAGGTGAGTTTTCTCGGCACTTCAGGACAGGGGAAACTCAATCAACCGATAGGCATCGCCGTGGACCACCGGGGCACGGTCTTTGTTTCCGATGTCAAGCTCAATCGAGTCTACGGTTTCGACCGGGAGGGGAAGCTCGTCGTCGCCATCGGGCAAAAGGACGAACTAAAGAACCCCTCTGGCCTGGCCATTGACCCGACCTCGGCTCGCCTCTACGTCGCTGACCCGCGCGCGCATAAGATCCGCGTTTACAGCAGCGCCGACGGCAAGTTCCTTTTTGAGTTTGGCCAGAGAGGTGAAAATGCCGGCGAGCTTAATTTTCCTACCAATCTCTTTATCCGCAACGGCAAACTCTACATCACGGACACGGGCAATTTCCGCATCCAGATCTTCGACCTGGAAGGAAAGTTTCTGAAAAAGCTTGGCGAAGTCGGGGATGGCCCCGGTCAAATGGCCCGTCCCAAGGGAGTGGCCGCGGACAGCGAAGGGCATATCTATGTGGTGGATGCCGCCTTCGATAACTTCCAGATCTTCGACGAAGAGGGAAGGCTCTATCTCTTTGTCGGGGCTGCCGGCCATCGACCAGGATACTTCTGGCTCCCGGCAGGGATCCATATCGACGATCAAGACAAGATATATATAGTGGATTCTTACAACCGCCGGGTCCAAGTCTTCCAATATATGAGCGACGCCTACCGTGCCAAGCTCGCCAAAACAAAACCGGAATCGTAACGGGCGATTAGTTTGAGGAGAGAAATAAAGACTAGGCTACGGGCTATTGCATGACCTCATGCCACGCGATGAGTCTTGCCTTCTGAGGCAGGACTCCGGGCCAGGTCGCATCGACCTTAGAAATCGCTTCGCTGCTGAACCGAATCGCGCCTCCTCCCTCAATTTCCACTTCGGTATCGGCGTCGTAAGGGGCAGGTGCGATGAGCACTGCGCCGTAGATGGTCGCGTTGGCAGAAGCCATTTGAATCTTTAGCTCGCCGCCGGCCCGGAGAATGATGAGACCTTTAAAGTCGAACTGATCCTCGATTCTCAGCTCGCCGTCGATGATCAGCACCCCAGCCCCGGAGCTTGTGCCTCGGAAACGGGCGTCCCCGGTGATCCGCGTTATCTGAGGCGAAGCCCAGCTGCCAAGAGTGCTATTCTCAAGTGTACTTCCTGAAACAACCGTATGGGTTAAAGCGAGAAAATTGTTCGCCAGCGCATCGACGTCCAGTGCGGATGAAACTACGGCAACGCTGGGCGCGCTGCCGCTACCCGTAACGTGGGCCGGAGTCTCGATGGCAGCGATTACCTCTGCGCTTGTGGCCGGATCGGTCGTTGCTATGGCGCTGATGGAGGTGAGCGGCCCAGGCTGTCCATCGATATTCGTATCGTTTCCGCTGATGATCGCTGACCCGCGGATACGGAACTCCAGCTCATTCGACGGACCCGGATTATAGATCGCCCCAGGTGGAACCCAAGAACTGCTCGATCTCCCGATATAGGCCTCAACGACCCTCTTTGATCCATTAGGACCTGTGGCCACAGAAGTAAGAGTTGCTGTAGATGTGCTCGCACTGGTAGAGGGGTTGTTTGTTGCAGTCACAACATAGCTGTAATCGGACACTGGCGTTGGGAATAGCGTAAAGGGCACCAAAGTTGCGCCTGAACCATAGGTGAAATTAGTTCCATTAGGAATCAGGGCCAAGGCGTGCTGGATGCCTGCATCGGCAGCATATATAGCACCGCCTGCAGTTTTGAGATTGCTAGCTGTTTTAATATTGAGTGAGCTAAAGAGAAGACTCGCTCCGGTAATAGATAGCAGAATCGCCATAATCATAATGACAACTGCCAGGGCAATCCCTCGGTTGTTTTTTAATTGGGCCAACACCAAACCCTCCGATCATCGGCTTTGGCTCAATTCTGTAGCGAGGATCGTGCCAAGAGTGTGTGATTGCCCGTTACCCCACAGTTACGGAAGAGAACAATTGTAAATCAGACGTAAGAGTCTTCTTTAAAGATACTAGAAAATGCAGGAAATGAATTGTGCAGAATCCGTATAGCGTGCGGATCTGAAACAATTGCCGCCTAAGTCCAGTGCAGACATTTACTCGCCAGCCAATTCCTATTTGATTTCTAACTATCTACTATTACAGCAGTTTTCTTAAAAACACTAAACTTGTGATCGAAGTATGATCATGGCACGGCACTTGCCTTTCAGTTAAAGCAGGAAAGGAGGGCAAGGGAATGAGAAAGATCGTTGCAATAGCAATATCAATGGTGGGGCTCCTAGCTCTGACCTCGCTTGTCTATGCCCAAGGTATTGTAAACACGAAGCACAACCTGAGGTCTACGGGATCAAGCGGCCTCAAAGGGACGACAGATGAAATTTGCATCTATTGTCATACCCCACACGGAGGCCAAAAGGCTCTCGCGGACGACACTGGTCCTCTGTGGAATAGAGCTTATACCCCGGGGACATTTCAGATCTATGCCAGCTATACCTTGGATGCCGCTCCCAGTGCCACGCCCACAAGCGTCTCCAAGGCCTGCCTGAGCTGCCACGATGGTACCCTAGGGCTAAACCAGTTGATTAACAACGCAGGGGCTGGCTCAGGGACGAATCCAGCTAACGGTACCGATACAAAGGTGGGCGGTACTGGCGCCACCAACAACATGGCCTTAATCGGCACCGATCTCAGGGATGACCACCCCGTATCGATGGTCTACGCGGATGCCAAGAGCTACGGCACGGGCGCTGCCATTGGGACCGACTCCCACGCGGCTGGCTTTCGCGCCGCCACCACTTCGGGAACCCGACCGATAGTCGTAAGCGGCTCTATCACCTTACCCCTTTATGGCACGGATACAGCCACGGGCAAGGTTGAGTGCGCCTCCTGCCATGATCCTCATGAAGAGCGGAGTTTTGTATCGGGCAGCAGCGTCTATTTTCTCCGTGCGATGAACACCGGCAGCCAGCTCTGCCTGACTTGTCATTTGAAGTAAAACAAAGAAGGGCGAAAAGGCTCAGGGAGTTACCCTGGGCCTTTTTTTTTACCCGAAGACGATAAGGGCCATTTGACCCGAAAGGAGAAGAAAAATGGAAGCTGCGACAACCACAGAAGGACTAACAAACGAAGGGGGAAAGATAACCTACTATGGTTATGTGCAAAACCCGCACAGGCTATCTCTAAGAAAAAAAAGAGTCTTCCTCACCCTAGTCTCTGAAGATGATGGAGATACGCTGGCCAGGCAAGGACTCTCTTCCCTGCGTCAAGCCCGAATGTTGCGCCTGTGCAGGGAAGCCTATGAACAGGGGGCATTACTTGCCTACGAAGACCTGACCCACCTTCTTTTGACGAGCATGAGCACGCTGAAACGGGACCTCCGTCTGCTTAGAAAGGAAGGGCTTTCAGTTCCAATTTACCGGAAAAAACAGAGATCCATTAAGGGGAATTAATGGGGCGTCCCAGCGTAAATAGGCTCCTTCTCTTTTTCGCCGCTTGGCTCCTTGGCGCATTGCCGGAGGCCGGTGCGGAGTGGGGCATTGGTGCCTCCGGGAATCTGGGGAGTGGCCTAGGCTATACGCGAGAGCAACAAGGAGACGCGACTACCTCGAGCTTCTCCAGGACGGACAATTACAACCTGGGACTAAACGGCAGGATTCTTGACCCTCGGCTGGCTACCTTTAACCTCGGCGGCGCCCTCTCGATGGCCGATAATCGCTCCAACCAAAAGTCGGGGGCTGAGGATTCTCGGCTGCTCTCTTTTATAGGCAACCTCTCTCTTTTGCCCGCGAAACCGTATCCATTAGATCTGCGCCTCTCACAATCCCATCTGACCAGCGGCAGCGACACAAACGTTCTCTCCTTTGGCGGGACCTGGCGTATTGTCTATGGGGATTTGCCGTCGATCTTTCTTAACTTCGATCGGGCCAATATTCAAAGCACAGGAGAGGCACGCGCTGAAACTACCTTCACGACCGGCACCATGCGCTTGGCGAAGCGGCTATTTAGCTCGGACTTAAATGCGGAATTCGGCCTGCAAAATTTTGCTGACGAGGTCCGCGGCGCCTCCACCTTGAGACATTTCGGCAGATTGGACAGCACAACCAACTACAGCGCGGCTACGACCTTCAGGCTCTCTAGCGACTATTTCTCGCAACAGGAGAACCGAAGCCTCGGCTCCAACTTCTCACTGATCAACCGGCCTGATTCCACCCTCAGCCAGAGCTTAAGCCTGGGAATCAGAAACCTAACCGGCAAGGATCAGGGACAGACCACTCTGGACGGCAACGGCGCCGTATCCAAAGCCTTTCAGCCCTTTTCCACCCTCTCGATTACCCCTTTTGTTACTACCACCGCTTCGCAACGGTTCGCTGCCGACGGACAAGGCGACTCAACGCTCATCAACTGGTCATTGGGAAACTCCCTGGTCTCCAGCTATTTCACATCTGTTTTGGCAACCAGCGGCTACGGATTGGGTTTGGCGTACAATAATAGTGAAGCGGAGGGACAAACCAACCTCGGCACGACCCAACAATTCAATCTGGGCTTACAGAGCACGCTTCTTCAACCCTACAGTGTGAGGGGAGACTATGCCTTGACCCTGGAGCGAACCCTAACGGAGCGCAACAGGCATTTGGTCAGCCTCCGTGCAAACGGCCCTATTATCCCGACCCTATTTTTCCGCTCCTTTGCAGAGTTTTTTAAAGAAGATGCCACATTTCCTAGTCTGGGAGCTACGATCTCCGCCAAACAAGCAAATCTCAATTTTGGCGGAGGGCTTACTTACACGGGAATCGAGCAGCTCTATTTCGACGTGGGCGCCAATGCTTCTCGAGCGGAAACCGAGGTAAGCTCCTCCTGGATCACCCGCCTCACGGCCAACCTCAACTATCGTCCCAGGCAACGGCTGACTCTAACGCTCAATGGGACGAGAGAAAGTGATACCTTGAACGCGCAAACCCGCTATGAGATAATTATGCGCGTTCTTTTCCAATTTGGCCAGTCGATGGTGAATCTCGAGTACCGCTTTGAGTCGCACAGTACCTTAAATCAACAGGGTCAAGGACAATCAGTTCGTGTCAATATCAATCGGCCTTTCAGGTTCTCCTTTTGAATCGTGTGTTAGACTTTTTAGGTACCTGGGTCTAAAATGTGTTGTTTTTTTGGCAAGGATCTTGCTTTACTTTAATTAGTTTTGGGTTTTCCAAGGATTTTCAAATATGAAGCCGGGCGTACGTTTTGCTAATATAGCCGGGTTTGTATTGCTCTTTGCCTGCCTCTGGATCGAGGGCTGCACCCTGCTTGGGGGAGCTACCCCGGAGGTGCCAGAACCAGCTATTGATCTGGTATGGCCTAACCCGCCAGAGAGCCCTAGGATAAGGTACCTTAGAGCCGTCGCTACGCCCAAGGATCTGGGAATTACAAAGTCCATTTGGCGCAAGATCTGGGAGTTTATTGCCGGGGAGGTAGAAGAGAAGATCGCAAAACCCTACGGTATCCATACGGACGAAGCGGGAAAGATCTATATCGCGGATTCCGTGGAGCGGGTTATCCACGTATTTGATTTTGAAGGAAAGGGCTACACCAAGATCGGCGATCCTGAGAAACTCAAATTTCCTATTGATCTCGCCATCGCTCCCCGCGGAGAAATCTATGTTTCAGATGCGGAGCTGGGACGCGTATTGCGATACGACTCCGCAGGCCGGCCCACCGGGGAGATCGGCGTGGAGGGAAATCTAAAAAGACCTGCGGGCATCGTCTACAACGTGGTGAATGGGCTTCTCTATGTGGTCGATGTTTCTCAGCACGAGATTCTAGCCTATGAGCCGAGCGGGAGGCTGCGATTCAGGTTTGGTCGCAGGGGAACTAACAACGGCGAGTTCAATTTCCCCACTAATATCACCGTGGACAAAAGGGGCTATCTCTATGTGACCGACTCTCTCAATTTTCGCATTCAGATTTTCGATCCTCAAGGTCATTTTGTCTCTCTCTTTGGCCGGCACGGCGATACGTTGGGCGATTTCTCCAAACCAAAAGGGATCGCCATCGATAGCGAAGGACACATTTACGTCGTCGAGGGGCTCTACGATACTATCGTTATCTTCGATCAGGGAGGACGGCTGCTGCTAACTTTCGGCAGTCCGGGGACCGGGCCGGGACAATTCTGGCTGGCCTCCGGCATCTACATCGACCCCCAGGACCGAATCTATGTGGCAGATTCGTACAACAACAGGATTCAGATCTTTCAGTATCTGAAAGCGGAAGACGGGAAAAGACCGTGAGATTGCAAATGGCAAACCGCAATTGGCAAATCGCTGTAGCAGTCGCAATGACTGCCCTGCCCCTGCTTCTCGCCGTTCCGCAAGCCCTAGGGCAGGTAACCGGGATCGCCAACACCAAGCACAACCTCTCCTCCACCGGTCCAGGCACTATCAAAGCGACTACCGAGACTCAGATCTGTGTTTTCTGCCACACGCCCCATGGCGCCAATCTCGACCAGCCTCCTCTATGGAACCGAAATTTGTCTACGGCCACCTACACTCCCTACACCAGCCCGTCCATCCAGAGTTCTCCGGGTCAACCGACCAGCTACTCCAAGCTCTGCCTGAGCTGCCATGACGGAACTATCGCGATCGGCTCCGTGCGCAATATGGGAGGGTCGCCGACAGTCGTCAGCGGCCTCGAGGCCCCGATGCCTCCTGGCTCCACCTTGATAGGAATAAACTTGACTAATGACCACCCGGTCTCCTTTGTCTTTGATCAAGCTCTTCGCTCCGCCGATCAGGAACTGGCCGATCCAAGCCTCCTCTCCGGACCTATCAAGCTATATCCGGGGGCGAATCCCGGAGTGGTCGATTCCGTCCAATGCACTTCCTGTCACGACCCCCACGAAGGGAGGATCGGAAAATTTCTGCGCAAGAGCCCTTATGGCCAAAGCGATAACCTCTGTCTTACCTGCCATCAGAAGCCCGGCTGGGTCGGAAGCACACATGAGTCGGACACTTTCTTCTGGCCTAAGAATCAGACTACGACTCAGGTAAGGGACCACTCCTGCTTCGGTTGCCACACTCCGCATACGGTGCAAGGAGCGGAGAGACTGCTCCGCAACGCGGCTGTTGGCGGAGCTTCAGCCATCGAAGAAACGTGCTATCTCTGTCATAAGTCTTCAGCCGCGGGAGGGATAGCCCAGGACATTCAGTCCGAGTTTAGCAAGCCCTCGAAAATGCCGATAACCTCATATGCCGGCCACAAGCCGGTCTTTCTTTCATCGACACCACTACCGGAAGGGATACTTCTCAAGCCGGGCCAGGCCGCACCAGACCCGCGCTTCACCGACTCCAAGCATGTGGAGTGCGTGGACTGCCATAACCCCCATAAGGTGCTGAAGACAAATCGGACCGAGGGGATGCGAGGGATAGATCTAGCCGGAAACATCGTCAATAATGTCATTAACGACCCCGTGCCTCTGGACAGCACGCCGAGCACGACCCAGTACCCGGTTTGCCTGCGCTGTCACGGGGATTCATTTAACACGGTGATCGGCGCGGGCTACCCAAGCACGCTCCCAAGCGGCGCCACTCCCAGCAACAAACGAACTGAGTTTCAAACCACCAACAGCGCCTTTCACCCTGTCGGCGGCCCGGGACGCAACACCTCTACTAACTTGAACGCCCAGCTCACGCCCAACAGCCTTAGCACCAACGCGGTCATCAAGTGCACCGACTGCCACAACAGCAATGCCTACGAGGGCACCTCCGGCCGTGCGCCGAGCACGGGCTCGCCTTCCACTCCGGTTGGCCCGCACGGATCCACCTACGGCAGCATCCGCCGGGCGAATTACCTCAATACTCTCCCCGGACCGTCTAACTGGAACTCCGCCAACTTCAATCTCTGCTTCCGCTGCCACAACGTAACAAAACTAACCGCCCAGAATTTCGGAACTGGAGCGACACAGGCTCAGACGAACTTCGACGACGATGGTTGTGGTGGTTGCGTCAACGTAAAGGGCAGGGGTAACCTCCATTGGCTTCATCTCATTGATAGAGCCAGCAAAGCGCAGGCCCTGTGCAAGTCGTGCCACTACAACATTCACAGCAACCAGGAGGCCCCTAACACCCAATACAAAATCAACGGTTTCGTTTCCACCGCGCCGCCGTCCGGAACGCCCACGCGGCTGGTGAACTTCCATCCCGATGTCCGGCCTATCGGTGGGAGGGCCAAACCTGAATGGGAATTCAACACTACAACCAAGGAACGCCGTTGCTGGGTCCAGTGCCATGCGCCCAGCAACGCGGTGATGGACGGCTTCAGCTATCGTCCGCCTTCTGGAGATCTCCCATGATAACGATGCTTCTAACCCGTTGGTCTCTCCTCCTGATTGCCTGGTTTTGTCTGCCGACAATTACGGCGGAAACTGCTGAGGCGCCTGCCACGGTCCGTGGCCTTATCTACATCAGCCCATCGGGGGAAGCCGAGGGGGATCTGGTCATGCGCGCAGCCGGGGTGGAGGTTATACTGCTTCGGGGTGAGGGAGAATTCGAGGCTGAGCTTGCGGCCCTGCGCCAGAACCGCTCGCCCACCATCGCCAAGCAACTACAGGCGGTAACGCGGGCACAGGAGGAATTTCTGCGCTCTATCGCAGGAGCTAGAGAAGAGCGGGAAAAGAGGAGCGCCCGCCTGGGCCAGGAGCGGGCCAGGCTTGCAGAGTTAAGGGAAACATACAATAAAGAGGTTTCTGAGCTCATGGCAAAGCATACTTTTGCCAAGACAAAAACAGATTCCGGGGGAAAGTTCAACTTTGAGAAAATCCCTCGGGGACATTATTTTATTCACGCTCATTTCGAGATTGTCGGGATGGATATCCACTACTACTGGCTCGTGCCGGTTGAGCTGGAAACAGCGAAATGGATCGAGCTCTCTTTGAATAAGCTGAACGCCACACGTGTGTTTTAGAGGAGAAACGCCATGCTCAAAATTCCTTCCCGGCCCTTTTTTACTTTTATTCCTACGGCGGCCCTGATCCTTACCTTTCTTGCCGCTATCACGCTCTTTGCCGCAGAGCCGCCACGCAGACCGAAAATCCCCGAGCCTATTTCTCCCATTTTCCCTTCGCCAGGAGTTCCCGCCATCCCCGGCATGCCGCCAAAGGGAGATCCGCAAAGAGGAGAACGAATTTATCAGTCCTGGGGTTGTCCCAGTTGTCACACCCTGGACGGCAAGGGGGGAAAGATGGGACCCGACCTCGCCCGCGCGGGAGAGACCCATACCGACGCTTATTGGTTCCGCAGATACCTCTCCGACCCCCGCTCCATCATCCCGACTTCAGTCAAGCCATCTGTCAAGCTCTCGGACGCGGACATGGACGACCTGACCGCCTATCTTCTCAACCTAAAGAAATTCCGCTAAGGGTGTGAGACACTCCTGCGCAAAAGTTGTTTGACAGGAGCCATGCTTTCTTTGTACATTTCCCCCTCATGAGGCTTCTTGTTGTTGTGCTTGCGATACTGCTGCCCGTGGTAGCCTTTTCTTTCGACCCCAATCTCGATCCTACGGCCCAAGCTGATAAGGGAACCCGCTTCTGTCTCGGCTGTCACGATGGCTCCGTAGTCCCCAGCGTCGTTAACGCAGGCCACCCCATAGATATAGACTACCTTCAGGCGCAGATGTTAAGTCGAGGAAAACTCAAAAATATTGGTTTGCTGGACCCCGCCATTAAGCTGGACAATGGCCTGGTGGGTTGCCCAAGCTGTCATATCTCCACCTCCCGATTACAATCAAAGGTGGTCATCCCGACCGTCGGCTCACAGCTTTGTTTCGCTTGCCACGTCTTATAGAGCCAAATCCTATTTTCGGTGACAGGTCCAGCAAAGCTGATAGGCTGTGGTGGCGTCGAAGTTCCACAGCTTGGGCGCGTTGGAGGCGTGCGGGTTGTGACAACTACGACAGCTAAGCTCTCTTTCCGGCTTCATGGGATCCGGCCGCCCTCGCGTCGGGTGGGAATCACCCGAAGGACCCCACGCGATGATATGACGCCCTGACGCCTTTTCCGCATGACAGGTCGTGCAGAGATCCCACGGCGGCTTCTTCAGCCAAAATTCGTTGTCGCTGGCATGGGGGTTGTGGCAGATGGTGCACATTCCCGTCGCCGTCGGCCCGTGCTGGTACTGGGTGGAAAAAAAGTAGTTCTTTAGGTCTGTGTGACAGCCAAAGCATAGATCCCGCACCGGCACCGGCGTGGCATACTTGGCCGGTGAAGACTTAGCATCATGGCAACCAAGACAATTCCAAAGAGAGGCTGGTCCATGCACCTGTCTGAATCGGGTCAATCCCTGGTGGCAGGTATAACAGGAAGAATTCTTCGGGGTGGAAGGGGCCAGATCGGCCTTTTGGGGTTCCAGGACATGACAGACGAGACATTTTTCTTTCGTCTCTCCAGTGCGATGAAACGGACGTGAGGCAAAGCCTTGCGGGATCTCTTTCTCTTCGGCGAGAGGAGAAAAGAAAAAAAGCTGCAGCTTTTCCTGGCCTAGTGATTTTTCTCCCTCCATCGCCTCTATTTCGATTCTGTTGAGACCAAATTGAAGGCGAAGAGGATAGTGATAAATCTTTTCCGCAGCCTTCGCCTCGCCCGCGGGCTTGCCGTTTAAACGGATAGTTATCTTCACGGGCCGGTTCAGTTCAAAAACAAGGTGGGTCAGCCCGGCGCCGATATATACGGATTGATCGGCAGGATAGAGGAGAGTGAGGGCCGGAGAGTTAGCGGTCTGCCCATCTCCTCGAAGCGCGAATAGCCAGAGGAGAACAGAGAACAAACGCAAGGCTGGCGCGAGATATGCCATTCATTCAGGCCTTTTAAGATCGGGGTAGATCAAAACTTTAGTAATCCGCTCCATCGTCATGGCCTGAAGCTGCCCGCCAAGATCCCCACCCCGTAGAACCTCGTACTCCTTGCCTAGCAGGGCTCTGACGACCGAACCATCGGCTCCCTCCACCATAAACTCGACTTCCCCCGTAATCCTGGAGGCCTTCAATTCCCCGGCGCGAAACTTAATTTCCAGTAGAGTCAAGGGATAAAAGGTCTTACTCACCTGGCTATATCCCGGATGGTATTCCGCTACGATCTCCTCCAGGCGCCAAAGGGGAATCTCCTCCTTGCCTTCCAAACCGAGCAGGTCGGCACGGAGGAAGGCCTTTATTTTGCCCCTTAGGATCTCCCCGTTTCCAAGCACAACAAAGCTGCCGTATTCGACCTTTCCTATTTTTTCCTGCGACGCCCTCGCCCGGGTTACAACGCTACCCTTCGCCCTCTCGACGATCAACTGCCAGTAGTCGCTCGCCAGGTCTAGCCGACCCTTCCTCAGCAGTTCCTCGGTCTCTCGGTAGAGCTCAGCAGCGACTTTTTCCGGGAGCTGCCCGTCAATAATCTCCACCTCTTTCCCCGACCTGAGAGTTACCGTCTCCCCGAAAAGTAGAGGCTGGTGAGACAGAAAACTAAGAATTACGAGCACCGCCGTGAGGCAAAATTTCACAATCAATTCCTATCGCCTTCCCTGCAAGAGTTTCCTCACCGCCCACCCGTAGGCATGCATCGCCTGTTGCAGATCGCCTTTCTTTTCATAGGCCCTTCCCAGCTCATAATAGCCCTGGACCGGATCAGGATTAATTTGCACCGCCTCCTTGAGAATTTCTATTCCTTTATCCAAATTACCAAGACGGACTGTCGAGATTCCTATCCCCAATCTCGCGCTTGGGGAAGCAGGGTGCCGCTTCAGGACCCACTCAAACTCTCTTTGCGCCACTTCTGCTTCTCCGGAATCCAGGTAGGCAAAACCCATAGCTAAACGGGCATCGATTAAATCGGGGCCCAGAATCGCGGCCTGCTTGAGCTCTGGAAGAGCTTCCTTGGATTTGCCCTCGCGCGCAAGACGGAGACCGACTTTAAGATGCTCATCTGCCCTTACCCCCTCGCCTCCTAACTCCTCTCCAATCTTTTTCATCTGCTGCTCAAATTCTTTTTCCCCAAGGAGACCGAGTTCCACCTTAAGCCTCCCCAGAATGATTTCGCGGTAGTTGCTGTTCCGGCTGGGTAGGTAAAATTTAAGCCTGCCGTCAGGGCCAACGATTCCAGTACTTGGAAAGACGATGACTCCATATTCTTCCTCGATTTTCCTTTGCGGATCGAGGTACACGTGATAGGAAAGATGCAAGCCTTTAAGGGTTCCTTCTACGGCGGCGGCGGGAATTCCCCCTTCGGCAATGGCGAAGACCTCAACCCCCTTCGAAGATAATTCTCTCCTGACCTGCTCCAGGTCCTTCAGCGCCTCCAGGCTGAAGTTCTGATTTGTTCGCCAAAAGAGAAGGACCACAGGGCGCTGACCAAAAGCGAGCCTGATCTCCTTACCGCCAAGATCCTTAACCGCGACGGGCGGAGCGGCGCTCCCGACCGATACAGACCGAAAGGCATGGGAGGACTGAAGCGGGTGCAAGGAGACAAGGAGCATCAGGCCGAGAAGAATCATAAATTTGAGCATAAAGACCTCTCAATAAAATAGAACGAATTGGACTAAGTAATTCCCGCTAACTACATCCTGGTGGATATAAAGCACCAGGATCCGTGACTCAGGATAGACCTCGCACGGGGCATTAAGATCGACGTAGTGAAGTTTCTCGTTCGGTCTGGTTCCCGCTCCGACCTTGACCTCTCCCAAAGTAGAGAGAAGAAACTTTCCGTATCTCATCTTCTTGCCCTCGCCAAGAAGCGGCCGGAGCTGCTCATCGGTCGTCCCCCATTCGGGAGAAAGAAAGATCGATTCAATCACTCCCTTCGCCCCCACATTGAACACCGCTGTGTTCAGCCTGATTTGTTCGCCGTTTGGATCGGCGGGGTCGAAGACTTGGTTTTCGTAAAGGAGCTGTTCCCGATATTCTTGCGATGGTTCTCCCAGAACTTTTTTGACCTCTTTGATGGTCGCATGTTGGACACGCAATCCCCGCCAAAGATAGGCCTTCTCGGCCGCATGCGCGGTTGATAAAACAAGCAGGAGGACAATAAACAGCAAAAACGCGCTCTTCACTCTTTCCTTGGCCCTTCAATCTTTGCAGGCTGCGGCCTACCCTGATACCACTTGATCCATTCTTCGTATCCCGCCGGGGTTTCACCGGAAATATTTTCCTTAGCGAGCTCCTCAAGAAGATTTTGAACTAAACGTTGCAGCCACCCCTCCTCGTCTTTCAGCAGTCCGATGAGCGCTGGTACGGCTTTTTGATCGCCTATCTTGGCCAGCGCCAGCGCTGCCGAGCGCCGCAGGAACGGGTTTTTGGCCTCCAGCACTTTTATCAGCGGACCGACCGCCTGTGGATCCTTGAAAGAGGCTAGGGCATTCATGGTCACTACCTTCCCCCACTCGTAGGCATCCTCTTTTTCCAGATATTCGATTAGCGCGGGAACGGCTCTTTTGTCTCCCATCTCCCATAACGCCTCCGCCGCCACCCATCGAATCCACTTATTCTTGTCTTTGAGAGCCGTCGTGAGAACCTCGATATATTTCCCATCCCTCGATTCTCCCAGTTTTCTTGCGGCTTCCATCCGCAAAATGGTGTCCGCCTTCTCGTCCGCCAGGACTTTGGCCCAGTGCGCTCCACCCGTCTCCTCGGCGGAGAAAACCGCAAAAGGGGCCGCCCCGGTGGCAATTAAAGCAGCAATCAGGAGGCGAAAAAATATTACATGCACGACTGTTTCACCGGCCATAGGAATGCGGAAAAATCTCTCTTTCCCGGTAAAGGATCTCGTAGACCTTTTTGTACGCCTCTACTGCCTTCTTTTGCATGCCTTTTTCCTCATAGGCCCGGGCCATGGCGTAATAGCCTTGATGGTCCAAAGGGTTCAGCCGAAGCGCCTCTTGGAACTCTTTTTCGCCCTCGCTGACCTTGCCCTCTTGTACAAGCACAGCAGCAAGCAAAAAATGCGCAGGGGTGTAACTGGGATCTCTCTTTACCGCCTCAAGCAGCCTCTGTTTTGCCGCCGCCTTTTTTCCCTGGGATAAAAGGACCAACGCCGTCTCCATCAGAGCCGGGGCGCTTTGGGGCTCAAGCTTCAAAGCCTTTTCTACGAGAGCGGTCGCCTCCTTGAGAAGTTTTTCCTTGTCTGCCTTGTACGTTGCCGTGACAATCGCTGATCCTTGATATTCAATGCTCTCCTCCGTCTCCGCCCGTTCACGGTAGAGTTTGGCCAACAGAAGCAACGGCGGGACAAAGTTGGCATCGGCGGATATCGATTTCTTAAGATTCTCGTCAGCTTCATCTATAATACCCCGTCCCGCCATCGCTCGGGCCAGATTATAATAGCGTACCGCCCTCGGTGCCGGTTGGTAGCCCGATTTTTCTTCTTGTTTTCTAATCTCCCGTCCCTCGGCGAGAGCCTCCATCAGATCAAACAGATCTTCTCTGAGCGCCAGCGGAAAGGCGGCCATCTCCCCGCGAATGACCCCTTCTTTATCCAACACCACCGTCGAAGGGACGGCCACCACGCCGTACTCGCGGAAAATCTTGAGTCCTTCATCCAGAAGCACCGGGAAGGTAACGCCCAGGCGGGCCACGCTCTTTTTTATCTCTGCAAGATCCTCCGGAGTGAGCTGCTGTTTTTCAACGTTGACTGCCAGCACCCCCAGCTTCTCTTTTTTGTATTTACGGTAGAGCCGCTCCACACGCTCAAGCACCGCCGCGGAATGATCGCTCCAATTCGCCCAGAAGATTACTACGGCGGCTTGGGCATCCCGGAGATCGGCCAAGGCGAATTCCTTTCCCGAAAGATCTTTGAGCTTGAAGATAGGGGCCTTCATACCCACCTGCAACCCCTCAAGGGCGCTGACCATTCCAGCTTGGAAGCAAACCCCCAGAAGAATCGCGAATATCAGAGGCCACTTTTTGGCTCTCATTTTTTCCTCCTAATCGGCGGCAAACTTGTCGTAGTCGATCGGATTTTGGGCTTTTTTGGTCCGGTTGTAACCTCGCGGCACATGACAGCCGGGAGAGCACTTTCCGCCGTTTTTATATTTTACGTAGTTGGTCGGCAGGCTCCACCCGCCATAGGGCACGGAATCGCGGATGTGCTTGGGGTTGTTACTGGCATGCACCTCGTGGCAGGCCCGGCAGGTCCGCCCTTTGACGGTCTGGTTGACGTGGCGAAAATGGAGGCTCTCATCTCCGTTGCGGAAATTGGTCAGGGTAGTTGTAAACCTGTCCAAGGCCAGCGTCTTTTCGTGGCAGCCAAAGCACAGACCATATTTGTCCTGGGAAAAGGGGGTATAAAAATCTCTGGGATAAGGGCGTTTGAGCAGACGGAAATTGTCCGACCCATGCGGGTTATGGCAAGCCGGGCAGTCCTTCTGCCGGATCGGCCCATGCCAGTCACGGTTCCCCTCCAGCCACTTTTTCATGTTCATGATCTTCCCCGTGGGGGTCTCCAGCTCTTTGTTGTGGCAGGATAGGCAAAGGTCAGCGGGCGCCGCCCTTAACTGCTTCGGAAAGTTGGTGTAGTGGGGGTCATGGCAGTTCAAGCATTTCCTGTCGATCTTGTAGGCGTCGTGCTGCGTCTTTACCTGCCTGATATGGTCCCTCTTTTCCGGATGGCAACCAAAACAGAGCTCAGGCACTGAGTTGTTTAAACGCAAAGGGTTGGGCGAAGTGTGAGGATCATGGCAGTTGGAACAATCCAGTTTCGCCGGGGGATGGCCGAACCTCTTCGATAAGAACTCCTCCTTTTTCTCCGTGTGGCACATGAAACAGAGATTTTGTCCCCTAGCTACTAGACGGTACGGATTGGGCGAACTGTGAGGGTCGTGACAGGCCACGCAGTCTCCGACAGCTACCGGGCCGTGCACCTCTTTCTCGATATTCTTATCGTTAACATGGCATTGGAAACAGAGACGGCTCGGCGGGCTTGCCTTCAGCCGGTAGCGGTAAGGGGACTGGTGGGGATCGTGGCAGGCGGTGCAGAGCCCGAAGCGAACCGGTCCGTGGACCACCTGCTGGATATCCAACCGTCTCTCATGGCAAAGATAGCAAAGCTCCCGCTCCTCCCGCGCCATCTTGAAGCGATGCTTTCTCGCATCGTACATGGTCTCTTTGTCGGTCGGCACATGGCAGCGCACGCACTCGCCCGCAGCCACCGGACCATGGACATAGCGTTGTTGTCTGAGATTGTCGTGGCAGTCGAGACAGGACTGTTTCGGCGCGCTGGACTCAGCAGCCATCGCAGAGGAAAAAGATGTTCCCAAGAGAAAGAATGAGAGTGCCAGCAACCCTCTCACTATTAAAATTTTCAGCACGTGCCTCACTTCTTCGAACCTAAAATATAAGCGGCCAATGCCCGGGACTCCTCCGCGGAAACTTGCAGATTGGGCATACGGGTATCCAGATAGTGCGAAGGCCGCTGAATAAAATTGATCGTCCAGCCCGGGCGAAGTCTCTTTCCAGCCTCTGTAAGCTCCGGTCCGATCCCGGCAGGATCGGAGCCGATCCGATGGCAGTTATTGCAGCGTTTCTCTCTAAAAAGGGTCCGGCCCTTGTTAGCCAGGCTGGGATCCACGGTTACTTCCTGCTCGGCATCCTTGTCCACCAAGACCTGCGAAATATACTCGACAACGGAAAGAAGCTCTGACTCTTTGAAGCGAAAGGTCGGCATCCGTGCCGGGCTCCCCATGAGGGCATATTCAGGCTTGATAGTATGAGGAGAGCGCAAGAACGCTATCAGCCAATCCTTCTGCACTCGGCTTCCTTGATAGGTGAGATTGGGGCCTATCTTCTTCCCTTCAGGGAGCACGGTAATTTCATGGCAACCCACGCAGTTAAGCCCCGTCACCAGCGTCCTGCCCTCAGACGGGGTCACGTCCGGAAACTGCGCCTTGGCCTGGGCATACGCGGGGAAATTCTCTACTTTCCCGATGCTAAAGAGATAATCGCGCAGAGCCGCCATCTGCTTCATCTCGTCGCCCCTGAGAATGTCATCCGGGCCAGAATCTTTGTCGGGGAAATAAGCGGGCATTTTTACTCCGGGTCGATACTTATCCGGACCTTGGAACCACTTAAAGAGGAAATCCGGATTGATCCGGTTTCTTACCCTCGCCAGATCAGGTGCCCATTCATCGGGCTTCCCTGCTGGAATCTTGTCGCCCTGGATGTGACAATTAAAGCAGTTGAAGTAGTCCTGAGATATAAGTTTTTTCGCAGCTTCCACCTCCTGCGCCGATCCCTTTCTAGGATAGCTAAACTCTTTAGCTACTGGCTCCCCCCCTTCCACTAAGCTCGCAAGGTATTCAGTGATAGCCAGTGCCTCACGATCGGTCAGCCTAAAATCAGGCATGCGCGCTTTGATGGCAGGTCGAATTACGTAGGGCTTCCTGAGAAAGGTAAAGAGCCAATCCCGCCGCACAATCTCTCCCTCAAGAGTAAGGTTGGGGGCTTCTTCTCGCACAGTTGTATCGTGATCCTTTATTTCGTGACAGACGATGCAGCCAAGGTCGCGGATCAGGGTCTTTCCCTTGTCTATTTGAGACTCGCGCCTATCTGCCGTTTGACCCAGCATCTGCTGGGGGAAAAGGGAGGTGCCGGAAATAACAAGCAAGACCAGAAACAAAAACAAAGGATGTTGCAGAAAATATAGAAATGGCGCTGAAAGCACTTCTCGACTCCATGCGAGCAACTGGTTTACCCGAAATTAGAGCAACCGGCGTGCCAAACCGAACGATTGAGCGGGGGAATTTCGTGAAAATTATAACGGACGATACCAAAAGGGAGACAAGTATCCCAAAATTGGGAAATAGTTTGGGATTTTTCTCAGGGGTGAGAAATGGCTCTGGCGGTAAAGCCGCATGGCGCGCGTGGCTCGGTACGTGACTATGCCTCAATGACCCATTCGAAAATCAAAAAGCCGACAGTAAAGAATATAACATCAAATCCGATCAAGAGACGCAACCAGGGGAGCGCCTCGGTAAATTTTCCCGTGCGCAGGATGATCTCCATCCCCCGGACCGTTGCCAGGATAACGGGGATCATGAGCGGGAAAAGGATGAGGGGGAGCAAGAGTTCCCGCGCCCGCGCTTTCAACGTCACTGCGGAGAAGAGAGTCCCCAGGACGCAAAAGCCGATAGTCCCGAGAAAAGCGACCAGAAACAGAGAAGGCAAAAGATTCCAGAAAGCCAGGTTGAAGAGCACCCAAAATAGAGGAAAAACGATCAGTTCCACCAGAAGCATCAAGGAAAGGTTGAAAAACACCTTGGCCAGATAAAGACTTGCCCGGTCCATGGGGGACAAGAGCAGGGCGTCGAGGCAGTGATTTTCTCTTTCCGCTTGAAAGAGCTGGGTCAATCCCAGCGTGCCGGTAAAGAGAAACGCCAACCAGAGGAGACCGGGGGCCATTTCCGCCGCCTTCTCTGTGGGAATCTCAAAGGCAAAGTGAAAGACAAAGAGAAGCAGGGTGCCGAAGAAAAACATGGCCAGGATGCTCTCCCGGCGGCGGAGTTCCAGGAGCAGATCCTTCCACAGCATCCAGAGGGTTTGTTTCAGGAGTGCCATTTTTCTCCACGGGGAAGGAATTCCGCAAATGTGCGCTGAAAGCTTTCCCAGGGCTCTTGCCGGGGTTCATCAAAAATGAGGCTTCCCCGGCGCAGGATAATCGCCCGGGAACAGATGGTAAGAATGCGCGACACGTGATGAGTTGCCACCACCACGATGCCTCCATGCTGGCGCAGACGCATCAGGTATGCTTCCAACAAATCCACCCCGTTTCCGTCCAGGACGCCGTATGGTTCATCCAGGAGTAGCAGTTTAGGTTCGAGCAGAAGGCACTTGGCTATCGCCAGGCGGCATTTCATCCCGCTGGATAGGGAGGAGACGTAGTCATTCGACCAGTTTCGGAGCCCAACGGAATCCAGGGTTTGTTCTATCTCTTGAGGGCTCTTTACCCGGCTGTAAAGAGAATTGAAAAAGCGCAGGTTTTCTTTAAGCGTAAGACCTTCGTAAAAATGTTCGCCGGGCGCGAGCAGCCCAATGGCAGAGCGAAGGGCGGAAGATCCCTGATGAAGCCTCTGATCGTCCAGCGTTATCTCTCCTGTCGTTGGGTACAGCAGGGCCGTGAGGAGCTTCAATAAAGTGGTCTTTCCGGCCCCATTTGGGCCGAGAAGGGCAACGCATTCCCCGGACTGAAAATCGAGATCGATCTTTTTCAGAGCCCAGAGAAGGCCGTAGTTCTTGGATAAATTTCGAATCACTACGTGCAAGCTTTTCTCCCTTGAAATGCGCTTGTTTCGAACGATTGGAACAATTCGTGCACTATAAACTTCAGGTAGAGTGGATTCAAGGGGCCGATGTTTGGAAAAATATGAAGTTGACAAGTCGGCGGCGAGTCTCCTATGGTTAGCGCCGAGGGCGAGTCGATTTCAGGCGCAGGAGGTGCTTATGAATATTGTTGCCACGGTTACAGGTGCGTGGAATGCCTTTGCCACAAAGGTGGGAGCCTTCTTACCCGATTTGTTTGCCGCGATCATCATCCTGTTTTTGGGGTGGATCGGTTGCAATATCGCGCGTAAGGTCGCTGTGCGATTGCTTAAAGTGTGCCAGTTCGATGTCTTGGCCGATCGGTCGGGGCTCAACCAGGCGCTAGCACGCGGCGGTGTTAAACAGACCCCTACGGAGATCCTGGGTCTTTTGATTTTCTGGTTTCTGTTCCTGGTCGTCATCGTGGCAACGCTCGATACGCTGGGTTTACCCGGGGTCACCGAGACCCTCAACACGATCTTTCTTTACATCCCGAAAGTGGTAGCTGCCATTGTGATGCTGATCCTCGGTCTCTATTTGGCAAACTTTATCGAAACAGTGACCAGAACTTCTTGTGCCAACGCTGGATTGCAGCAGGCGGACAGTATCGGTCGAGTGGCCTACTATGCAACGGTTGTTTTTATCATTGCCGGCATCCTTGAGATACTGGAGATAGCTACGGAGATCGTCGTTTGGGCTTTCATTTTGATCTTCGGCTCCGTTTGCCTGGCCCTGGCGATTGCCTTCGGCCTGGGGGGAAGGGAGGTCGCCGCCCGTTTCCTTGAGAAATGGTTGGAGGATAAGGGCAAAGGGAAATAACGGCAGCTCGGTTATCCGTCCCATATTCTCCGGATGGATTTACGGTTTCCTGACTCAGTGGCCAATTTACTGCTATTTACTGGTACGCTAGACATCTTTGAAATAGGATTCGGGCATATCTTCAAAACCTGTCCAGGCAAACCATTCGGTTACTTTAAGGACCCTTGCCCACTCGTTCGTAACCCGGATATCACCGGCATAACCCGTGTCTTCCTCTCCCAAGGCCTCATAAAGCTGGATTCCCGTGTTTATGATAGATGTGCGCCCCGAGAAATGTTTCCGGCAGTCTTTTCCGGTGACTGATTCAATTCCCCTAAGGTAAGCGTAGGTTATTGAGTTGCTGATTCGAAAGATTGTCTTAGGAGTCATCCGTTCCACCCTTTTCGTCAGCCCATTCAGCGTCTTCCTCACGTCTTCTTCCAGATACAAGAGCTGCTCATTCCTTAGCAATGGATACTCCCGCCGTATCCACCTTTCGATACGCACACAGGCCGGCAGGCTGGTGAGCTGAGTGATTAAGCCGCCAAGCCACACCTCCACCATCTGGCCCCTCATGGCATCCGGCAGGTGAGAAAGCTCCTTTTCCAGTTCCCTTACGGCGATCGCTCTCGTTTCGGGGTTGGAAACCGGAACGACCCTGATAGAGGGGTCGGCTTCCATAGTGCGGAGTATGTGGCCGCATTCGTGCGCCGCCAGATGGTTGATCCTATGCGCCATGGCCGGCTGATACTTGATGATGTGGGTGGGCATCCTGGCCCGGGCGATCTTGCTGGTGGCGGGCACGAGCTGATCAGGGGCAGGGCGAAAGGTTATCTCTTTGCCGGAAACCTCCTTTACCCGCTGAATGACCTCAAGGACTGGGGGCAGGAGATTCAAGTCATCATTCATCGATCTGTTTCGAAAAGAGCCTCAGGGCCGCTTTGTACTCCGAGGAGAGATCCGCCCCTATGTCTAGCTCTTCGTCCAAAATTCTAAACCCCACGTACATATAGCAGACCAGGTGGAGACCGGTGAAATCGCCTGTCAAGGAGTTAAGGTGGTATTTTTTCTCAGGGCTGTTTATGTCCAGGCCGCGCCTTCCGAGGAATGCAATTTCGGACGTGATAAGCTGAATCTCATTCCTTGGCTTTGAAGAAAGAAGCTCCAGGGCGCCGAGGCAATACATAACCGCGTCCACCCGCAGCCCTTTAGACTTCAGTGTCTGCATGGCGATCTCTCTGCGCGCGGTCCTCGCAAGCTCGCTTATTTTGGCATCCTTGTCCGCCTGGACCACTTTCTTAAACAGTTCATCCGCTGTCTTTAGGTCTCCCTTTTCCTGATAGGCAAGGGCAAGCCCGTACAGGACTTCCGGGCTATCAGGAACCAAGCGGTTTGCTTTCTCCAGGCAGGCGATCGCCTCCTCATGCCGGCCAAGCTTGGCAAGTACGGCGCCGTAGTTTTTCAAGGCGAAGAAATTATCGGGATCAATCTCCAAGGCGATCTTTAGTTTGGCCAAAGCTTTCTCATGGTCGCCTTTGCGGCTATATGAAAAAGCCAAAGCCGTCAGAGCATTCGCATGCTCTGGCGCAAGTCTTACACATTTTTCAAGGGTCTCAATTGACTTGTCGATGATCCCGAGCTCGCTGTAGCACATCCCGAGATTGTACAGGACACCGACATTTTCAGGGTCATTCCCTACGAGGTTTTCCAGGAGCTCCGTCCCCTCGCGGAGCCTGCCGGACTTCAGTAGCTTGATTGCGTCATCCAGATTTGCCATTTTTCGCCCGTCAGACTTTCAGGTCACGTGTCCGGGTACGGTCTGCCAGCCTCTACTTGCCGGAATATTAGACGAAGAGTCTCGCAAAGTACACAGGCCCTGACGAATACCTCTGGTGCTGCACCGCTTTCTACGTCTCAGGTGGCAAGAGATCTTGAATGCCGAAGTTTCGTGCTTCGCAGCCATTTTCAATTATCCCCTTTTTATAGCCTGACGCAATCACGTCGCTGTTAACCCCTGGCAGAATTACTCTGCTACTACATCCGCCTACTTCATCCTTGTATTAATGCCGCCAAATCGCTTAAAATCCTTACAAGTTTGAGTTCTTACAGAGATTATGCTGGGAAACCATGAGAAGGCAGAAAATCGCCTGTGGGATGCGGGGGATGAGTTGAGGGCAAATTCGAAGCTCAAGTCGTCAGGGTCTTTTGTCCTGGTGCTGGGATTGACCTTCTTTCACTATCCGGACCAAGGGAGGGATAGGTCGAGAGAATTGATGATCCAGGAATTGAACCGGTTGGCCTTTGCAGGTGAGAAACGTTCTGTAAAGAATTAGTCAACAAAATACTTGCCCCGTGGAGGCGGTGGGCTTCGACTTCATCCGCACACCGGAGCTGCAGTACGAATGCGGCGCGAACCGGCGCAAAGGCGAACTCTTGACGGAGGCGTTCATCCATATAAAAACGTTCAAGAGCGAGGCAGTGGTTCGAGAGCCAATGCGCAAGAAAGGCAACCGCGAGACCCTCTCTACCGTGATGCTCGACTACGACTACAACGGGGACGTGTTTGATCTGGACGCTGTATTCTTTGCCGACGCGATCGAAAAAGCAGGCTGGGAAGTAAGATTTCCCGTGGAGTCCATCGGCGAGCAAGTGATGGCAGTGTTCATCGACATCTACGGCAACGAGGCCCGGGAGGTGATTCCCGGGGAACGTATGGGCAGGGGTGCGAAGGCGGAGAAGACGGCATCCAAGCAAGGGAAGAAGCGCAAACGGAAGTAAAGGGTGATGACGACTCACGGTGACCGAAAGACATTCCGTAACGAAGACCTTGTCCTGAAGGTTTCAACGGACATTGATCCCGAGGTCTGGGACGAGTCTAGATATGAGGCGTTCTTGGACGAGTTGTGCGACCTTCGTGAATACCAGAAAGAAGCCATCCGTACGACGTTGCGCTACTTGTTAGGGCGCAAGTACGGGAATCTCCGTGAACTGGCGGAGAGAAACTTCAACGCTAACGATCAGCTTCAGGAACGCTACGGCTCCTGGGTGGGGATGGAGAGACACCTCCAATTGCCTGACCAGCTTTCTTGCTCGATTGACGAAGCTACTGGCACAGGTAAGAGCTACGTGCTCTACGGCCTTGCTGCGATCCTGCTCGCCGAGGGCGTAGTCGATCGTGTCCTGGTGCTCTGCCCGTCGAATACGATCGAAGCAGGTCTGATGGGGAAATTTCGCGAATTGGCAGCGAACAGCAATCTGCGTGATCTCTTGCCAGCGGATGCCAGGGTGAATGGGCCGAGGATCATAAGCGCTTCGGAGACCATCGTGGATGGCTCCATTTGCGTGGAAAACTACCACGCAATCTTGGAAACTGTGAAGTCATCGATACGGGAAAGCCTGCAAGGAAAAGGGGCGCGGGTGGCGGTCCTCAACGACGAGGCGCACCACGTAGTGAACGCGAGCGGCGCTGAAGCGAAAAGGTGGAAAGAGTTTCTGCTGGACTCCGAGTACGGCTTTCGCATCGTCGTGGGTGTGTCCGGCACGTGCTACGTTGCCGATGACTACTTCGCCGATGTGGTTAGCCGATATTCGCTGAGGCAGGCAATCGAACAGCGGTTCGTCAAAACCGTTGAGTATGTCGCGGAGATGCCGGAGACGAATAATATAGAGGAGAAGTGGCAGCTTATCTACAAACGGCACCAGGCGTGGAAGAAAAAACTCAAAGCCCGAGGTATCCGTCCGCTGACCATTGTGGTTACGCGGGACATCCGTGGGTGTGAACAGGTGGCAGAGGAATTGAAGGATTTCCTAATAGAGTGGGAGAAGCTTTTGCCCGAGCAAGCAGACGAGAAAGTCTTGCCGGTGAGTTCGTCGCACAAGCATCAGGTAAACGTGGCCAAGCTAAAGCTGGTGGACCAGCCGGCGAGCAAAGTGGAGTGGATTGTATCGGTATCTATGCTCAGTGAAGGCTGGGACGTGAAGAACGTATTCCAAATCGTTCCGCACGAGGAACGGGCCTTTAACAGCAAGCTGCTTATCGCCCAGGTGTTGGGGCGCGGACTGCGACGCCCCGACAGCTGGCAGGGCGAAGATCCGATGGTTACGGTCTTCAACCACGACGCTTGGTCAGGGCGGATCAAGCACCTGGTGAACGAAATTCTGGAGATCGAGCGGCGGCTGAGTTCGAGGGTGGACCCGGCCTCGCCCTACAACTTTGAGCTGCATAACCTCGATTACACACGCGACGAGGATACGAGCGAACACGCCAAAAAGGGTGAATATCGTCTGCTAGAAGAGGGCTTCGTGGACTTACCGACGCAGGTCGAAGCTGAGGATGTGACGGTGGAGTTCGAGCGGGCAGTAACTGGAGAGCACACGAAGTTCAAGACGCGAATTCAGCACAAGAGCTGGACCGTTGAGGAAGTCTCGGAGCAGATGTTCCAGCGCCTGAAGTCCATTGACGAAGAGTCGAAGGACGCGGCAAGTCCCACGGAGCACACTAACTACGCAAAGAGGTTCCCGCCGGAAAAGTGTGAGACGATCGTTCGTGAGTCGCTAAAGCGCGCCAAGATCAAAACAGGACGCATCACGGACGAGAACCGGCAGAAGTTTCTACAAGCGTTGGGGACGCTGCGGCGTAAGGCAGCCAAGCGAGTCGTTTACAAACTCTCGCCTAAAGCGCTCATCACCATTAATACGGGCGAGCGCCAGGCGGAGAGCTGCAGCGCGGGTGAACTGAGGCGTGGCACGAAGACGGTTTTCTATGCCCCAGCTTGTGAAGCCACCCTGGTGGACGAGCAACGGGAGTTTTTTCGGGAAGTGGAAGACCCCGATGGCGATTTCGCGAGCGGGCGCGTGCCTGTAGGGAACTCGGCTGACTTCAAGACGGCAACGAATTTGGCGATAGCAGACGCAAGACCAGAGCGTCAATTCCTTCGTGAGCTGTGTAACCGCGAGAATGCTGTGAAGCTCGATGCATGGCTGAAGAATACGCCTGTCGGGTTCTACTCAATCGAGTACGCGTGGAAGAAAGGCGAACATCCGAAGCGCGGGGAGTTCAGTCCCGATTTCTTCTTGAAGCGGCAGGACCGAATCTTCGTCGTTGAGATCAAGGACGAAGATCAGATCAGCGATCCATCCCCCGACAACTTGAAGAAGTACGAGTACGCCGCCGAGCACTTTCACCGGCTGAATGAATGGCTGGAGAAGGCTGAGGTCGCTACACGCTACCAGTTCAACATGCTGTCACCAAAGGACTACGGGAAGTTCTTCACAAAGCTGCGTGAGGGAGAGCTGGTTGGATTCAGGTCAGACTTGGATGTGGCGATGGCGAAAGCCGGGGATTGAGGAGAGAGGGTCAGGCAGATCTTTTTGATTTTTTAGAGGGCTCTTTCCAGTAATGTCAATAAGGCATGCCTGAACACCATTCTTCTTTTTCTGTGTTTGAAGCGCGAAGACCTGGATGAGTTTGTGAACTGCTACAACCCCGAAAACCGCTTATGAAGTTGCCTTCCGCTGCTAAGGCTCGCGTCGAGCGAAAGAAGATTGTCGAGTATTTGCTGTCGTCATCCCATCCTGACGGGAGCAGCAAAGCGGGGTTTTTCTCCAGGTTTGGCTTTCGCACCGGCCAGTGGAAGGTCTTTGCCCGTGCTCTTAGAAAACACGGAAGAATCAATGCCGTGAGTACTTCCGTAGAATCGCGGCATGGAACGCGTTATAGTGTTGATGGCCCTCTTGAGACTCCGGATGAACGCAATCCTAAAGTTCGAACCGTCTGGATTCTCGGCAGAAGGTCAAAGTCGCCGCGACTGATAACGGCGCATCCGATCTAGGAGGCTTGTATGATCAAGGAACATGACCGGGTGGTTTTGACAAAAGCAATTCCCAATCAAGGGCTGACAGCCGGCGATGTGGGGACCGTTGTCCATGTGCATAAGAACGGAGAAGCTTTCGAGGTGGAGTTCCTAACTCTGCATGGCGAAACCGTAGCCATTGCGACCTTAGCGGCTTCGCAGGTTCGTCCGGTTCAAAAAAGAGAAATCACACACGCCCGTTTGTTGCGGGCGTAGACACACCTCTGCGGAGTTAATCCCTCTGCTGCCTTGACTCTTTCGCCTAAATCGGCTAAATAGCTAAGGAAATCCATTAAATTTTTATTTTTTCAATAGCCTGAGGGTCTTTAGGGGAAAAGGAAGGCGAACGTGGCACGGAAAAAAATCGCGTTGATAGGGGCAGGCGCAATCGGCGGGACCATGGCCCATCTCTGTGCCTTGAAAGGGCTTGCAGACGTGGTCTTGTATGATGTCATCGATGGGTTGCCGCAAGGGAAAGCGCTGGACCTCTTGCAGTCCGGCCCCATTGAGAATTTCGATATCCAGATTACCGGGAGCACAAAATATGAGGATATCGCGGGCGCGGATGTATGCATCGTGACCGCGGGAATCGTGCGCAAGCCGGGAATGAGCCGCGACGATCTGTTGGGAACCAACGCGAAAATCCTGCGCCAGGTTTCTGAGGGGATTAAAACCCACGCCCCCAATTCTTTTGTTATCGTGATCACCAACCCGCTTGACGCCATGGTGACTCTGGTCAAGCGCGTTACCGGCTTTCCGAAGAACCGGGTGGTCGGGCAGTCGGGCATCCTGGATTCCTCGCGCTATCGCACCTTTATCGCCCAGGAGCTCAAGGCCTCGGTTGCCAGCGTATCGGCAGTGGTGTTGGGAGGGCATGGCGACGACATGGTGCCCGTGCGCAGCAGCTGTCTGCTCTCCGGCGTGCCAATCGAGAAATTTATCTCCGGCAAGCGACTGGACGAGATCGAGGCTCGGGTCAGGAACGCCGGCGGCGAGATCGTATCTCTGCTCAAGACCGGCTCTGCCTTCTATGCGCCGGCCTCGGCCGCTATCCGTATGGCCCAGTCTTATCTCATGGATAGAAAAGAGATCCTACCCTGCGCCGCGTACCTGGAAGGGGAGTACGGCGTCAACGGCTATTACTTCGGGGTTCCTGTCATGATTGGGGCAGGCGGGATTGAAAAGGTAATTGAAATGGAGCTCAGCCCTTCCGAGCGGAAGGCCTTTGAGCAGTCCCTGACGCGTGTCAAGGAGTTGGTCCAGGCCATGGACAAACTCCTGGCGGCCTCTTAAGCGGCCTCATTAAAAAAATTAATTCCAGACCTTGAGACCCTGAGGCTTATATATTAGTCTTAGGGTCTTATTTTATTCAGTCCGCTATTTAGATGAATATCCACGAATATCAGGCGAAAGAGCTCTTGCGGCGCTTCGGCATTCCGGTGCCACGGGGACGGGCGGCGCTTACGCCGCAAGAGGTGAGAGCCATTGCCGGGGAGCTTGGCGGCTCCTGTGTTGTCAAAGCGCAGATCCACGCCGGGGGAAGGGGAAAGGCCGGCGGGGTCAAGCTTGCGGGAAGCCCGGAGGAAGCCGAGAAAATAGCCGGGGAGATGCTGGGGAAAAAACTGGTGACACATCAGACCGGCCCGCAGGGGCGGCAGGTAAAATGTCTCCTGGTGGAGGAAAGGCTGAATATTGAGCGAGAGTTTTATCTGGGCATGGTTATGGACCGTTCCCTTTCCTGCGTGTCTGTGATCGCCTCCGCGGAGGGGGGGGTGGAGATCGAGGAGGTGGCGCAGAGGAGTCCGGAAAAGATTCTTAAAGAGGCGATTGATCCTGCTGTTGGTCTGCTGCCGTTTCAGTGCCGGAGGCTCGCCTACGGGCTCGGGCTATCCGGCGAACGGGCAAATCTTCTCCTCTCCATCGCCCAGGGATTGTATCGCGCCTTCGTCGAAAGGGACTGTTCCCTTGCCGAGATCAATCCTCTCTTGCTTACGCGGGAGGGAGAATTGGTTGCCCTGGATGCCAAGATGAACTTCGACAACAATGCCCTTTTCCGCCAGCCTGAAATCACGGCCCTGAGGGATCTCGATGAAGAGGATCCGAAGGAGTATGAGGCGTCTCAATTGGGCCTCTCCTATATAGCGTTGGAAGGGAATATCGGCTGCATGGTCAATGGCGCCGGACTCGCCATGGCGACGATGGACATCATCAAGCTTTATGGCGGAGAACCGGCCAATTTTCTCGACGTTGGCGGCGGGGCCACCAAGGATAAGGTCACGGAGGCTTTTAAGATCCTGCTCTCGGACAAGCGGGTGGAGGGAGTGTTGGTGAATATCTTCGGGGGAATCATGAGATGTGATGTGATCGCCCAGGGGATAGTGGAGGCTGCGCGCGAGATGCGAGTCACCGTTCCGTTGGTTGTTCGTCTCCAGGGCACCAATGTGGAGCTGGGCAAAAAGATACTTTCAGAGTCCGGCCTTTCCATCATCCCGGCGGAGACGATGGCGGAAGCGGCGGAGAAGATAGTAAAGGCAGTCAGAAACAATTCTTAATTTTGAATTTATTCTCGGACAATTAAAAACTAAAAATTTAAAACTCAAAATTATTTAAATGGGAATTTTGGTGAATAAAGGGACGCGCGTCCTCACGCAAGGGATTACCGGTGCAACCGGACAATTCCATACCCGCGCCTGTAAGGAATATGGAACTCAGATGGTGGCAGGAGTGACGCCGGGAAAGGGCGGGAGCTCTTTTGAAGCCATTCCGATTTTCGACACTGTGGAAAAGGCGGTGTCAGCCACGGGGGCGAACGCCAGTGTTATTTATGTTCCGCCGCCGTTCGCCGCGGACGCCATCATGGAAGCGGCAGACGCGGGGTTGGAGTTGATCGTCGCTATCACCGAGGGCGTCCCGATTATGGAAATGGTTCGCGTCAAGAGATACCTGGAGGGGAAGAAGAGCCTGCTCCTGGGTCCCAACTGTCCTGGCGTCATAACCCCTGGAGAGTGTAAAATCGGCATTATGCCGGGAGATATTTTTCAGCGTGGCTCTGTCGGGGTGATTTCTCGCAGCGGCACGCTGACCTACGAAGCGGTGGATCAGCTGAGTCGTCTGGGGTTAGGTCAGTCAACATGTGTTGGGATCGGGGGGGATCCGGTCCATGGATTGGATTTCGTGGATGTGCTTATTCTGTTCAATGAGGATGCGCAGACAAAAGCCGTGGTAATGATCGGGGAAATCGGCGGGAGCGCCGAGGAGGAGACGGCTCTGTGGATTAAGGCGAATATGCGAAAGCCCGTTGTAGCTTTTATTGTGGGGCAGACGGCGCCGCCTGGCAAGCGCATGGGGCATGCCGGGGCGATTATCTCCGGAGGCAAAGGAACCGCGCGGGAAAAGATCGAGGCCTTGAAAAAGGCCGGGGTGCAAATGGCGTCTTCGCCGGCCCTTATAGGACAAACGATGAAAGAATCTCTTTCTGGCAATTTTTAATTTTAAGTTTTTAGTTTTGAGTTAAAAACTAAGAATTCAAAACTCAAAATTCAAAACTGTATTATTTCTATGGTTGAGAGAACGCTTTCTATTGTCAAGCCGGACGCGGTCGCCAGGGGTCTTATCGGCGAGATCCTGAGACGTTTCGAGGCTGCCGGCTTGAGGATCGTGGGCGTCAAATTGCTGCATCTGAGCTTGGAACAGGCGCGCGCCTTTTATGCGGTTCACAAGGAGCGGCCCTTTTACTCCGGCCTGACAGAATACATGTCCGCCGGTCCCATCCTGGTTTCCATCCTGGAGGGAGAAGGGGCGATTATGAAGAACCGCGAGATCATGGGGGCGACAGATCCGGCCAAGGCCGCGCCCGGCACCATCCGTCGGGAGTGGGGAAGGGACGTGGAAAAGAATGCGGTTCACGGCTCGGACGCGCCGGAAACTGCGGCGTGGGAGATCGCATTTTTCTTTAAGCCGGACGAGATCCATTCATGTTAGTTATTGGTTACTCGTTATTAGTGCATTAGTGGTAAAATACGAGTTGTTGTCCCGGCGAGTTGACCAATAACCAGTAACTAGTAATCAGTAACTAATAACCAATGAAGCCCAATATCAAAGATTTGAGTTCCCAGCAGCTGGAGGATTGGCTGGCGGCGCGTAGGGAACCGCCTTACAGGGCGGCGCAGATCCGGCAGTGGCTCTTTCAAAAAGGCGTTGTCGCATTTGCCGGGATGAGCAATCTTTCGAGCGGGCTTCGGGCCGCGCTTGAGGAAACCTACTCGATCAGCGGTCTTAAAACGCTTCGCCGCTCCTCATCCATTGATGGCACGGTGAAATTTCTCTTTGAGCTCGCTGATCGGTTGAGCATCGAGAGCGTTCTCATTCCTGAAGCAAACCGTCTTACCTTATGTATCTCGACGCAGGCGGGGTGCGGGTTCGGCTGCGCTTTTTGCGCCACCGCGTTGATGGGATTGGAGCGCAGCCTCGGCGCCAGCGAAATCGTGGATCAAGTCCTGGAGGCAAGGAGATCGCTGTCGGTGGAGAAAAGAATTACCCACGTGGTCCTGATGGGCATGGGGGAGCCGCTGGCGAATTACAACCAGACCCTGAGCGCGGTGCGGATCATGAGCGACGCGGACTGGGGCATCGGCATATCTTCGCGCAGGATCACCCTTTCCACGGTGGGTCTGGTGCCGCAGATGAAAAGGCTGATGGAAGAATCGAACATCAACCTGGCCATTTCCCTCCACGCAACAACGGATGAGATCCGGTCTCAACTAATGCCGGTCAACCGGAAATATCCGCTCGCGGAGTTGATGGACTGCTGCCGTTCGCTCCCTTTGCCGAAGCGGCGCAGGATCACTTTTGAGTACGTTGTGCTGCGGGGAATCAATCACTCCGAGGAAGATGCCCGCCGCCTCTCCAAGCTTTTAACCGGCATCCGCAGCAAGATCAATTTAATTCCCTTTAATCCGCATCCTGGGAGTTCTTACCATCGGCCGACCGCGGAGGAAATCGCGCAGTTTCAAAACGCGCTGCAGGTCCGGGGGCACCAGGTCAACATCCGCGACCCCAGGGGGAACGACATCCAGGCCGCTTGCGGGCAACTCTGGACGGAGTCCGAAACAGTCCAAAGTTCAAGGTCCAACGTTGAACATAGAACATTGGACATTGCACTTGGTGAGTGAGGCGATGGGGCACAAAATTATCGGGGTCATTGGGGGAAGCGGTCTTTACCGGATGAAGGGGCTGGAGAAGGTCCGTGAAGTCCGGGTAGAGACTCCTTTCGGCAGGCCCTCGGACGTCTATGTCCGGGGGATCCTGGACGGGACGGAGTTCGTTTTTCTCCCGCGTCACGGCAGGGGGCACCGGTGGCTTCCCACTGAGGTGAATTTCCGCGCCAACATCTTCGGCATGAAAAAACTTGGCGTGGAGCGCATCATCTCTGTCAGCGCCGTGGGTAGCCTGAGGGAGGAGATTGCGCCCGGCGATGTCGTGATCCCCGATCAATTCATTGACCGCACTACACAACGGCCAAGCACCTTTTTTGGCCAGGGGGTTGTGGCGCATATCAGCATGGCGGACCCGTTTTGCGTGGTACTGTGCGGGGGCCTGGTGCGCGCGGCCCAAGTTACGGGAGCAGAGGTGCATGCGAAGGGCACGTACCTGTGCATGGAGGGGCCGCAGTTCTCTACGAGGGCGGAGTCGCTGCTCTACCGCAAGTGGGGGGCCGACGTAATCGGCATGACTAATCTTCAGGAGGCTAAACTGGCGCGCGAGGCGGAAATCTGTTTTGCCACAATAGCCCTGGCCACAGACTACGACTGCTGGAACCAGACTGCCGGTAATGTGGAGATCGAGCAGGTGCTCGCGGTTTTAAGAGAAAATGTAGAGCTGGCCCAGCGGATTATCGAGCGGGCCGTCAACTATCTTCCGGCCAAGCGTTCGTGTGGGTGCGCCAGCGCTCTAAAGGATGGGATTATAACGGAGCGGAAGAAGATACCCGCAAAGGCTCGTAAGGAACTAAAGCTGCTTATCGGTAAGTATCTATGAGAATTTCGCATTTCGAAATTCGAAATTCGAATTTTTGATATGAGTATTTTAGTGGTTGGAACCGTAGCCTTTGACTCCATAGAGACCCCTTTCGGGTCGGCCGAGCGCGTCCTGGGAGGATCGGCATCCTATTTTGCCGTGGCGGCGAGTTTTTTTTCGCCGGTAAAGATCGTGGGGGTTATCGGCCAGGATTTCCCGGAAGAGTATCTAACGATCTTTTCCGGGCGCGGGGTGGACCTGGAAGGTCTCCGGCGGGAGAAGGGAGAAACCTTCCACTGGCGCGGCCGGTATCACGAGGATCTGAACGTGCGCGATACGGTAGAGCTTCATCTCAATGTGCTTTCCGGCTTTGTCCCTCATCTCCCGGAATCCTACAGGGATGCGGAATATGTCTTTCTGGGCAACATTGACCCGGACATGCAAATGGAAGTCCTCCGTCAGCTCAGGCGGATGCGGCTGGTTGCATGCGATACCATGGACCACTGGATTCTGAACAGCGGCGTTGCGCTCCGGAAGGTGTTGCGCAAGATTGAGACGCTGGTGATCAACGATTCGGAGGCGAGACTGCTGAGCGGGGAGCACAACATCGTCCGTGCCGCTCGCGCCATACTCAAGATGGGTCCTAAAGTAGTACTGATCAAGCGGGGCGAATATGGCGTCCTGCAGTTCTCGGATTCCTCGATCTTCGGAACCCCCGCCTACCCGCTTGAGGAGGTCTTCGATCCGACCGGCGCAGGCGATTCGTTCGCCGGGGGTTTTATGGGTTATCTGGCTCGCTCCGGCGACCACAGCGAACGAGGCCGCAGGCGGTCCATCGTATATGGCAGCGTGGTTGCCTCTTTTACCGTGGAGGATTTCGGTCTGAAGCGGTTGACGCGACTCTCCCTGGGGGAGGTTGAAGAAAGGTATCAGCGGTTTCTCGCTCTCACCGACTTCCATACTTGATTAATGCCATGGATTTATCCGTTGTTGTGCCGGTTTATAATGAAGAGGAAAACCTGGAGCCTCTGATCCACGAGTTACGCTCCGCGCTGGACCCTTTGGGAAAGCGCTACGAGCTCATCCTCGTGGATGACGGCAGCACCGACGGAACGTATGGCGTCCTTTCCCGCCTCCACAAAGCGGAACCCCGGCTCAAGGTGCTGCGCTTCAAGCGCAACTTCGGTCAGACCGCGGCGGTCGCCGCAGGGCTGGCATACGCTCAGGGCGAGGTTATCGTTGCCATGGACGGCGATGGGCAAAACGACCCCAAGGATATTCCGGCGCTGCTTGAAAAGCTTGAAGAGGGCTTCGATCTGGTCAGCGGCTGGCGTTCGCCGCGACGGGACCCGTTTTGGAGCCGCCGGCTCCCGTCTCGGATGGCCAATGGATTAATCTCCTGGATGACGCAGGTCAAGCTGCACGATTACGGCTGCACGCTAAAGGCGATACGGCGCGAGGTGGCCAAGGACCTCAAACTCTACGGCGAGATGCACCGCTTCATCCCCGCCATCGCCTTTGAGCGTGGCGCGCGGATTGCCGAAATCAAAGTTCACCACCGACCGCGCCGGTGGGGGAGATCCAAATACGGCATCGCCCGGACTTTCCGCGTTATCCTCGACCTGCTGACGGTAAAGTTTCTCCTGAGTTACGCGACACGCCCGCTGCACATATTCGGGCTCGTCGGCCTGATCAGCGGGGCTCTCGGCTTTCTTATCGCCGTCTATCTCACGATTGGAAAGATTTTCTATCAATTGGATATCGCGGGCCGGCCGCTGCTGTTGCTCGCCGTGCTTTTGATCGTCATCGGCTTTCAATTTATCACCATGGGCCTCCTCGGCGAGATGCTGGCCCGCACCTACCACGAATCACAAGACAAACCGATCTATGTCATTAAAGAGATCCTGGACGAGGGGAAGCCGGCGTGAACCTTGGCGTGATCGGCACCGGCTACGTGGGACTGGTTGCGGGCACCTGCTTCGCGGAAACCGGCAACGATGTTACCTGCGTTGATATCGATGAAAAGAAGATATCAGCCTTAAAGATGGGAAGGGTATCTTTTTATGAGCCGGGCCTGGAAGAGCTGGTGCGCCGAAACCTCGAAGAACAGAGGCTCTCTTTCACTACAGACCTGAAAGCAACGGTCCGGCGGGCGTCGGTCGTCTTTATCGCAGTTGGCACCCCGCAAGGCTCAGACGGCGCGGCGGACATCGAGCAAGTGCTGGCGACGGCAAAGGCTATCGGTCAAGCGATAGATGGATACAAGGTCATCGTCAACAAGAGTACCGTACCGGCGGGAACAGCGGACCGGATTCGCGCTCTCCTGGCCGCCGCTACTTCTCACCCTTTTGCGGTGGTCGCCAACCCGGAATTCTTAAAAGAGGGCGCTGCGGTCGAGGATTTCATGAAGCCGGACCGGGTGGTCCTGGGCGGCGACGATTTCCGGGCGATCGAGCTCGTCAAAGAGCTCTACGAGCCGTTTGTTCGCACCGGAAACCAGATCCTCATTATGGATGCGCGCAGCGCGGAGATGAGCAAGTACGCCGCCAATGGCATCCTGGCAGCGAAAATCTCCTTCATCAACGAAGTCGCCAATCTTTGCGAGAAAGTCGGGGCCGACGTGGATGAAGTCCGGCGCGCTATCGGCTTGGACCGGCGCATCGGCCCCCATTTTATCTTTCCTGGAATAGGTTACGGCGGCTCCTGCTTTCCCAAGGATATCCGCGCGATGATCGGCATGGGCGGGCCGGTCCTCGAGATGCCGCTGCTCAGGGCCGTAGATCGGGTCAACGAGCGGCAAAAGGGGGTCCTGGTAGAAAAGGTAAAGCGCCATTTCGGCGAGGATCTGACCGGTCTCACCTTTGCCGTCTGGGGACTCTCCTTTAAACCCCGCACGGATGATATGAGGGACGCGCCTTCCATCGTCGTGATCGAAGCCCTGCTTAAAGCGGGAGGACGCGTCGAGGCCTATGATCCCGAGGCGATGGAAGAGGCGAGAAAGATTTTCGCCGACCGGGTGCGCTATCATCGGCGGAATTACGACGCCCTCAAAGGAGCCGATGCGCTCCTGGTCGTGACCGAATGGAATGAGTTTCGCCGCCCGAACTTTCAAACCATCAAAGAGCTGCTGAAAAGCCCGGTTATTTTTGACGGCCGCAACGTTTACGACGCGCAGGAATTGAAGAGACTGGGCTTCACCTACTATTCTATCGGAAGACAAAATGGCTAGGGTTGTCATCACCGGGGGAGCGGGTTTTATCGGTTCCCATCTCTGCCAGAGTTTTCTTGAACGCGGAGATGAAGTCATCTGTATGGATAACTTCTTAACCGGCAGCCGCGAAAACGTCACGCCATTTGCGTTGCACAAGCGATTCACCCTGATCGATCATAACGTGACCCGTTTCATAGGAATCGAGGGACCTGTGGATATGGTCCTCCATTTCGCCTCGCCGGCCAGCCCGGTGGATTACCTGGAGCTCCCCATCCCTACCCTCAAGGTAGGGTCACTGGGAACTCACAACGCGCTGGGATTGGCCAAGACCAAAAGCGCTCTCTTTCTCCTCGCCTCTACCTCGGAGGTTTACGGCGACCCGCTGGTCAAGCCGCAAAGAGAGGACTACTGGGGCAATGTCAATCCAGTTGGCCCACGAGGGGTTTACGATGAAGCGAAACGGTTCGCCGAGGCCATGACCATGGCCTATCACCGATATCATGGTCTGAACACCCGCATTGTGCGGATCTTCAACACCTACGGCCCGCGAATGAGAATGAAGGATGGGAGAGTGGTCCCGAATTTTATTACCCAAGCGTTAAAGGGAGAGGGGCTTACGGTCTATGGGAAAGGGGCGCAAACCAGGAGTTTTCTTTACATCGATGACCTCGTCCGTGGAATCCATCGGATGGTGGAATGTGATTACCACCTTCCTGTGAACTTGGGCAACCCTCATGAGATCACGGTCTTGGATTTTGCCAAGAAGGTCCTCGACCTTACGGGCTCGAAGAGCTCGATCGTGTATAAACCTCTACCCGAGGATGATCCTCAAGTCCGCCAGCCGGATATCTCCAGGGCGCGCGAACTCCTGGGCTGGGAGCCTCAAGTCCAGTTGGAAGAGGGATTAGCCAAGACCGTTCACTATTTTTCGCAGCGGTTGCGGGGTTGACTATATGAAGATCGTCGTAACCGGAGGGGCGGGATTTATCGGGTCCCATATCGTCGATGCCTACATTGCCGCAGGCCACCAGGTTTTTATCATCGACGATCTCTCCGGCGGCGACCGGGAAAACCTGAACCCGAAGGCCGGCTTTCACCTCATGGATATTCTTGATCCGGCGTTGCCCGGATTGCTCGGCGAGATCTCTCCGGATGTCGTCAACCACCATGCCGCCCAGATGGATGTGCGCCGTTCCGTGGACGATCCTCAGTTCGACGCGCGCATCAATATTCTCGGCCTGATTCATCTGTTGGAAGGATGCAAGCGCTCGGGGGTTAAGAAGGTCCTTTACGCCTCGTCCGGGGGAGCGGTCTACGGAGAGCAGGAGCTCTTGCCCACCCGCGAGGATCATCCCAAGTCCCCCCAAAGCCCGTATGGTATCAGCAAACTGACCGGAGAGTATTACCTGAGCTATTATCAAACGGCCTTCAATATTCCGTCGGTAGCGTTGCGCTATGGCAATGTCTACGGGCCCAGACAGAGGGCTGACGGAGAGGCGGGAGTCATCGCTATTTTTATCCATCATCTGCTCGCGGGAAAATCTCCGAAAATTAACGGTGATGGAAAACAAACCCGGGATTACGTGTACGTCGGGGATGTGGTTGTCGCCAACATTCTGGCGTTGGAGTCCGCTACCACCGGCCCCATGAACATCGGCACCGGCCATGAGACCGATGTCGTCACTCTTTTTGAGCTGCTTGGGAAGGGGACGGGATCGAAGGCGGCCGCTGTCTATGGTCCCGCCAAGCTGGGAGAGCAAAGGCGAAGTTCGCTTGATATCTCGCGCGCCCGGGAAAAGATTGGCTGGCGCCCGCAGACCGCGCTGAGCGAGGGCCTGGGGCAAACCATCGAATATTATCGGCGGTCAAAAATCAGATGAAACTTGAGCATATCAGAAATTTCTCGATCATCGCCCATATCGATCACGGGAAATCAACGTTGGCGGACCGGCTTCTCGAATTTACCGGCACGCTGAGCGCGCGGGAACGGACAGATCAATTTCTCGACAGCATGGATTTGGAAAAAGAGCGTGGGATAACGATCAAGGCGAGCCCCGTGCGTTTGCTCTATCGCGCGAAGAACGGCGTCGAATATGCTTTGAATCTCATCGATACTCCGGGCCATGTGGATTTTACCTATGAGGTGTCGCGGAGCCTTGCGGCCTGCGAAGGGGCGCTGCTGGTGGTCGATGCGGTTCAGGGGGTCGAAGCGCAAACCGTGGCCAATGTCCATCTTGCCTTGGATCACCATCTCTTTATCCTTCCGGTTATCAACAAGATCGATCTGCCGAGCGCGGACCCCGCGCGCGTCAAGAAAGAAATTGAGGAAGTGATAGGGCTGGACGCCTCAGAGGCGATTTTGGCCAGCGCGAAGGAAGGTATCGGAACGGAAGAAATCCTTGAAGGCATTGTGAATTCCTTTCCCCCGCCACAGGGAAAGCCGGAGGATCCGTTGCGCGCCCTGATTTTTGACAGCTGGTTCGACCCATACCATGGGGCGGTCGTGATGATACGGATCTTTGACGGGGTCGTGCGCAAAGGCACGCGCATCCGTATGATGTCCACCGGCGAAGTTTTCGAGGTTACCCGGCTTGGGATCTTCTCGCCGGGACCGTTGGAGGTTGCGGAGTTGATGGCAGGGGACGTGGGTTTCTTGATGGCCGGGATCAGAACTATCGGGGACACCCGTATCGGGGATACCATCACAACCGAGCAGGGACCGGCAACACAGGCCCTGCCGGGCTTTAAGGCCATGAAACCGACGGTTTTCAGCGGCCTTTATCCTGCGGATGCGGGGCAATATCAGTCCCTGAGAGAGGCCCTGGAGAAGCTGAGCCTGAATGATTCCTCCTTCACCTTCGAGCCGGAGACCTCGCAGGCACTAGGGTTTGGCTTTCGCTGCGGGTTTTTGGGATTGCTGCACCTTGATATTGTGCGCGAACGGCTTGAGCGGGAGTTCGGGTTGAGCCTGATCACCACTGCTCCAACCGTGGTTTACCGGGTCATCACACATGCGGGGAAGACCCTTAGTATCGACAACCCCGTGAAACTCCCGCCGGAATCTGATATTGATCAGATAGAAGAGCCGATCATTTTGGCGGCCATGCATCTCCCGCAGGAATTCCTGGGGGGCATCCTTAAGCTCTGCGAGGAAAAAAGGGGGACCCAGAAAGAGATCCGCTACCTGGGACCCAAGAGGGTCATGGTGGCTTACGAGCTGCCGCTGAACGAGGTGGTCGTGGATTTCTACGACCGGTTGAAATCCGTCAGCCGGGGATATGCCTCGATGGACTACGAGGTGGCGGGATACCGCGCCTCGGATCTGGTAAAATTGGATATTCGCATTAATGGAGAGGCAGTGGATGCCATGTCCATGATCATCCACCGTGAAAAGGCGTATCAACGGGGGCGTGATCTTGCCCAGCGCATGCGCGAGTTGATTCCCCGGCAGCTTTTCGAAGTCGCGATCCAGGCGGCCGTGGGTAGCCGGGTTATTGCGCGCGAGAACGTAAAAGCGCTAAGAAAAAACGTGACGGCAAAGTGCTACGGAGGGGATATCACCCGAAAACGCAAGCTTTTGGAAAAACAGAAGGAGGGCAAGAAGCGGATGAAGCAGGTGGGGCGGGTCGAGATCCCTCAGGAGGCCTTCCTGGCCGCGTTGAAGGTTTAAAATCAAGACTGTGAAGAAAGGTTTCGTGTATGCCATCCAATAACGTGAAAGAGGATTCTGTCGCCGTGGCGGGAGCAAGTAAAAAAAGCAAATCGACTTTTCGAGAATATGCCGAATCGATCGTTTTCGCGCTGCTCTTGGCGCTCTTCATCCGAAGCTTTATAGTCCAGGCATTTAAGATCCCATCGGGCTCCATGATCCCGACCCTTCAAGTCGGAGACCACATTCTGGTCAACAAGTTGAGTTATGGAATTCGCAATCCTTTTTGGGGGAGTTTTTTGGCCTACTTCAAAAAACCCCTGCGGGGGGATGTGGTTGTCTTTATATTTCCCGAGGACCGCACCAAGGATTTTATCAAGCGCGTGATCGGCGTCGAGGGAGATATGGTCGAGATAAGGGATAAAAAAATCTATATCAACGGCAAGCCTCTGGATGATCCTCACGCCTATTTTGAAGGCGATACGCCGGAAAGAGGGACTTTCAACGTCAGGGACGAATACGGCCCCAGACAGGTCCCGGCGCATCACATCTTCGTGATGGGCGATAATCGCGATAGAAGCTACGATAGCCGGTACTGGGGGTATGTCGACCTTGACGATGTCAAGGGCAGGGCCTTCTTGATTTACTGGTCATGGGACGGGACCGACCGCTGGGTGCGTTGGGAACGCATCGGCGACCTGATCTATTAGTGGCACGCCTCCTACAATCTTCCTTCAAGGGCTTAACTTCGATTCGGCATCCGTAGGATTTAGCATCGTCATCAGCGGCCATTCCCACCGCCGGCGGCGATCTGCCTCAACTGCAACGCTCCTTAAAGACGACTTGGCAAAGAGGAAGAGTGGTGATAAGAGGGGACGTGCATGCCTGAGCGGAAAAAAAGAAGGAATTCTAAAGCCTCGGGTGGCTCTTTAACGAGGAGTATCAGCCTCCTGAGGTCGGAGGTCAGGCTAGGCCAGCAGGAGCTGCACACTAGACTGGATAAGCTAGAGAATAAGATAGACACACGTTCCGACCAGATTTACCGCCACATCGATGGATTCATAAAGCTCCATGAAACATTGGATATCGAGATGAAGGTATTGACAGAGCAGATGAAGCGATTGGAGGAGAGAGTTGAGAGATTGGAAGCGAGTTGATTCTTGACTTTGCTCAAATAGCAGCATATAAGAAGTAAGACCTTTTAACCCAGTCCTGTGAGATTGGAAAGGGTGCCATGAAAAAAAAGAAACTAATAAACTTAAATCTATCCACTCCAAGACCCCTCAGGTAACCCCTCGGGGGTCTTTTTTTTCTTATGGACCAGGGCAAACAGGTATTAATGCAGGGAGAAGAACTCCAGCGCACCATCAGCCGGATGGCGCACGAGATCGTGGAGAGAAACGGTGGCACCGAAAACCTTGTGCTCGTCGGGATTCGCTCCAAGGGCGCCCATCTGGTCTGCAGGATTGCCAGAATGATTGAGAAGTCGCACGGCGCCGCTCCTCCCATCGGTATCATCGATATCACCCCTTATCGGGACGACGTTGAGAGGGACGAGCAGGCCCAGGAGCTGCCTGCTCGTGAGGTTCGGGTTTCCGTCGATGAGAAAACTGTAATTCTGGTCGACGATGTGATCTACCGGGGCCGAACGATCCGCGCGGCATTGGATCTGGTAGGCCATTTGGGCAAACCGAAGAGGATCCTCGTCGCAATTTTGGTCGACCGGGGCGAGCGGGAGCTCCCGATCAAGGCGGATATTGTCGGCAAAAATGTCCACGTTGCCGTCTCGGAAAGGGTCAATGTTTACCTGCAAGAATCGGACGGGGTGGACCAGGTGACAGTGACGAAAAATCAACCCGGTATTCATTAGTCCATTAGTCCATTCGATGAAAAAGCGGGATCTTGTAAGTATCGCAGACCTTACCGATCAAGAGATCGAAGAGATCTTTGAGCTGGCCGACGGCATGCCGGCTCGGGGCCTATCCGGTCCGGCCTTAA
>Ga0082335_1000820_pt1 | contig 73209 bp, 63 predicted proteins | sample Subgrocontami58m_FD_72375 | JGI IMG/M metagenome (GOLD analysis project Ga0082335, IMG submission 72375) | Subsurface groundwater microbial communities from S. Glens Falls, New York, USA - GMW37 contaminated, 5.8 m (SPADES assembly) (version 2) ... | reverse complement strand
GCGGCATAGGGTTTATCGAAAGTCATAAGGCCGAGATCGTCCGCTATAGCTCGCTGATGAATCTGCACACGATCGAGGCCGCGCGCGTGAATGGCGTGAAGCGCTACTTTTACACTTCGAGCGCCTGCATCTATCCCGGTTTCAAACAGAAGGACGCAGATGTAACTCCTTTGAAAGAAGAGGACGCATATCCGGCCGACGCGGAAGATGGCTACGGTTGGGAGAAGCTTTACATGGAGCGAGTCTGCCGCCACTACACTGAGGATTTTGGATTGGACACGCGGGTGGTGCGCTTCCATAACATCTTTGGTCCGCTGGGAACTTACGATGGCGGCCGCGAGAAATCGCCGGCAGCGATTTGCCGCAAGATTGCTTTGGCCAACGATGGTGACGACATCGAAGTTTGGGGCGACGGCGGACAGACGCGCTCGTATTGCTACATCGACGACTGTGTCGAAGGAATTTACCGTTTGATGCAGAGCGATCATCGCGAGCCAATCAATCTGGGTCAGGATCGAATGATCTCGATTAACGAATTGGTGGACATCGTCGCCAAGATCGCTGGCAAGCGCATCGGCAAACGTTATGACGTGACCAAGCCCCAGGGCGTGCGGGGTCGTAACAGCGACAATACGCGCTTGCGCGAAGTCTTGAAGTGGGAACCGAAGATCTCTTTGGAAGAAGGACTGTCTCGAACCTATCGATGGATCGAGGAACAGGTGACCTCGGAACTGCGAGCCGAAACTGTGGGCAAAGCCGTGATCGCATAAAACCAGAGTGCTCTAAGCGGGTAGCGCTCGCATGGAACATGGTGCAAGTGAGCCATGTGTTGGGGCCGAAATAAGCCCTTCCTATCCGCCGTAACAGAATCCTTACTACCGTCCTCTCGCAAAATGCCAAGAGCCGGCTTCGTTCCTTACAGCACGGAAAGCGTCTGAGTTGGCGCATAGCGAGGACTAACTTTAATGACACGGAATTTACCTCATTTTTGGGACGCTAGATAGGATTGAGGTCACCCAAGCGGTCGCAAATCTGCGCCACCGGCAACACCAACTTGAGTTGGACTTTAGATTAATCTGCGAAGGGTGAACTAAGCGATGGGATCAACTGTCTCTGTAATCGGGCTTGGTAAGTTAGGGGCAAGTATGGCGGCCGCTATTGCCAGCAGGGGCTTCGACGTCATCGGTGTTGACGTAAGCCAACGTGCGGTTGATCTGCTCAACGCGGGTCGAGCTCCCGTACAGGAAACCAATCTTGAGGAAATGATCGCGGCTAACAGAGAACGGTTGCGAGGCACGTTGAGCCACCAGGAAGCTATTTTGGGCTCAGACATTTCTTTCGTTATCGTGCCTACACCAAGCGATTCTCGAGGAGCATTCTCGTTACAGTATGCATATTTTGCCTTTCGGGAGATCGGTCGAGCTCTAAAGCAGAAGAACGGTTACCACAATGTGGTTCTAACCAGCACCGTTCTGCCTGGCGCAACCCGTTTTGGCCTCTTACCTGTCCTCGAGCAGGAGTCGGGAAAAGTTTGCGGGCGAGACTTTGGGTTGTGTTACAGCCCAGAATTCATCGCTCTCGGCAGTGTCATTCAAAATTTTCTGAATCCTGATTTCACGTTAGTAGGTGAGTCTGACGACCGGGCGGGCGGCCAACTTGAAGACTGCTACGCCGCGATCATGGTTAATAAGCCGCCTTGCCAAAGAATGAGCTTGGAAAATGCTGAGCTAACCAAGATCGCCGTGAATACGTTTGTGACGACTAAGATCACTTTCGCGAATATGCTGGCTGATCTGTGCGAAAGAATTCCCGGCGGCGACGTCGATGTCGTCAGTGATGCATTGGGTCGCGATGCGCGCATCGGTCGCAAGTATTTGACCGGAGGATTGGGTTACGGCGGGCCATGTTTTCCACGCGACAATGTCGCCCTTAGTTTTATCGCCCGCGCACTGGGCACAAGCGCCGACATTGCTGAGACTACGGACTCAGCCAATCGGTCTATGGCCGAAAGAATTGTCGGCAATTTAGGCGCCAGAGTTCTGCAAGGCTCGACAGTCGCGGTGCTGGGTTTGTCTTATAAACCGTTCTCTCACGTGATTGAGGAATCGCAGGGGATCTCGATGGCCCGGGCTTTATCCAAATCCGGAGCCCGGGTGCTTGCCTTCGACCCGTTAGCCAATGAAGCAGCTCGCGCAGAACTGCTTGACCAGGCCGTGATTGTCGATTCAATTGCGGACTGCCTGGCTCAGGCTGAAGTCGTAATGATTACTACGCCAGACCCGGCCTTTCGCGAACTCACTTATGCCGATTTCGGCGGCAGTGGATCCCGGGTTACCGTGATAGATTTCTGGCGGATACTGGATAAGGAATTGGCCGGGCGGCCAAACATCGACTATGTCCCCTTTGGCCGGAGCACTGATGATGCTGCTAACAAAGAACGCCTGGTCGAGCTCTGGAACAGCACCGGGGCCTATCTAACAAAGGTGGCGGATTAGAATAGTGTTACGAATAGCTCTAGCTCAAATCAATCCAACCGTCGGGGACCTCGCAGGTAACCGCGATAAGATTATCGCCAACCTGGACGATGCGCGCCGTCGTGGCGCTGACATCGTAGTTTTCCCGGAGATGGCGATTACAGGGTATCCTCCCGAGGATTTGTTACTTAAGTCAGACTTTGTGAAAGCGACGCAGCGAACATTGCATGAAATTGAAGGCGCCTGCGCGGCGCTGACCGTCATCGTCGGAACTGTCCACGCAGAGACAGACTTATACAATGCCGCCGCAGTCATTCACGATGGTCATCTGATTGAGGTCTACCGGAAACAGTATCTGCCAAACTATGGAGTGTTTGATGAAGATCGGTACTTTTGCCCGGGACACCAACAGATCGCGTTCGATCGTAGCGGCGTCGTGTTTGGCGTGAGTATCTGCGAAGACCTCTGGTATCCCGATGGGCCTCCGGAAGCCCAGGCCTCTCATGGTGGCGCAGAACTTCTCATCAACATTTCCTGTTCTCCTTATCACATGGGTAAGGGGCAGAGTCGGGAACGGATGATCTCGACGCGGGCCGTTGATAACAAAGCTTTCGTTGCCTACTGTAATCTAGTGGGGGGCCAGGACGAGTTGGTGTTTGATGGTCAGAGTATGATATGTGACCCTCAAGGGGAGGTTGTTGCGCGTGCGCCGCAGTTCGATGAATCGATGCTCGTGGCTGACCTCGACATGCAGCACGTGTTTCGGTCCCGGCTGCTCGATCCACGTCGCCGAAAACAAAACGGGCAAAACGGTGCCGGATTTCGACGGGTCGTCCTGCCGGGCGCAATAGAGGCAAGACCTGTTCGCCAATCAATCGAACCTACGATTTCCGTTCCGCTCGATCTGCTTGCCGAGGTATACAGAGCGCTCGTTCAAGGCACGCGTGACTATGTGCGCAAGAACGGTTTCCATCAGGTCGTACTCGGATTGTCGGGTGGTATAGACAGCTCTTTGACTGCTGCAATCGCTGTCGATGCTCTTGGGCCAGAGAACGTCATAGGCGTTGCAATGCCCACCCGCTACTCTTCACCGCATAGCTTAGAGGACGCGCAACGGCTAGCTCAGAGCCTGGGGATTCGCCTCCTGACCGTACCGATCGATAAGACATTTCAAGCTTTTCTGGAGATGTTGGAACCGGTCTTTGATGGACTCCCTGCCGACATCACCGAGGAGAATATCCAACCACGCATCCGCGGCACCTTGTTGATGAGTCTTTCGAATAAGTTTGGCTGGCTCGTACTAACCACGGGTAACAAGAGTGAAGTGGGCGTTGGCTACTCAACTCTCTATGGCGATACAGCCGGTGGATTTGCGGTCATAAAGGACGTTCCAAAGATTTTGGTATATCAGTTGAGTCGGCACTACAACTCTGTTTCTAGGCGTGATGTTATTCCTCAGCGAGTGCTGGACAAGGCTCCCTCGGCTGAACTGCGACCAGACCAGAAAGACTCGGACTCTCTTCCTGATTACGAGGCGTTGGATCCAATATTACATGCTTACGTGGTAGAGAGCTGTTGTGCGGAAGAGATGATCAGTCGGGACTATAATGAAGAGATGGTGCGCCGGGTTATTAGAATGGTCGATCGAAATGAGTACAAGCGTCGTCAGAGTCCTCCGGGAGTGAAGGTCTCACCCCGCGCATTTGGGAAAGACTGGCGCTTACCAATCAGTAATCGCTATGGCGGCGCCGAGTAGTGGCTGTATCCTCGTACAGTTCTGATTGACCCCAAGCGATTCCTTCTTGATGCTCGCTCTAATCATCCGTCGGGCTTTCGATTGTATTGCTGCGATCAGGATCATGTCCAGCGAGTAGGGTAAGAATGGAAGCGAGAGCGAATAAGGCGAAAGTCCACGAGTATTGGAACGCGAACCCGTGCGAGACGGATGAGTATGTTCAGCGAGAAGGCGGAACGTCTCGGTTGTTGGGCCACGAGCCCCTGTCGCGCGAGTATTTCGATGCGATGGAAAGCGCACGCTACGCAACTCAGTCTGACATTATGGCCTTTGCTCAATTCACGCGCTATCGGGGCCAGCGTGTGCTAGAGATCGGGGTCGGTGGCGGTAACGATTTCATTCAATGGGTTCGTGCCGGGGCGGAGGCTCATGGTATCGACTTAACCGAGGCTGCCATTGAGATGACGCAAGCCCGACTCACTGCGTATGGATTGACATGCGCTGAATTGCGTACGGCGGACGCTGAAGCCTTACCCTTTCCCGATAACTATTTTGATTTGGTGTACTCCTGGGGCGTCCTGCATCATACGCCCCAAACTGAGCAGGCCATTGCTGAGGCTGTGAGAGTCGCCAAGCCTGGCGGTACGATCAAACTGATGTTATACAACCGACATTCCTTGGTCGCGATACGCGAATGGACTCGCCATGCCCTACTAAGAGGCAAACCGTTCCGATCTTTAGATAACGTGCTCTATTGCAATGTCGAGTCAATTGGCACGAAAGCATACAGCAAGCAGCAGGTCAGGCAGATACTCTCCCAACTGGCGGTAGAAAACGTGGTGCTTGATGCGGCAGCCTCAACCAGGGAGTTCGGTGGCCCAATGGACACGTCGCTAAAACGCCGGACCTTATTTGTCGGACGTTATTTATTAACTTTGCTCCTAGGATTGAACAATGCTGATTGGTTCATGAAGATTCGTTTCAACAAGAAGAACAACAGTTGATACTCAGGGTCCTTCCGTGGGCAAGTTCCGCAAACGAGTTATCTAGACAAGTTCTAGTTCGAGTAAAGAGAGAACTCGAATTCATCCAACACCTGACCGCGCGAACGTGGTTACCCAAATACTGCAACTATCAGCTGCGCAGAAGATCTCCCATGGAAAAAATCGATCTGGATCAACCGTGCATCTTAGACCCAAGGCGAGAGAAAATTAATTCAGGATACGGCCGTGTTTAGTCTCGGGGCACCCAGGCCAAAATTCTCGATCGAGCTAGGGTGCTAATTTTCTATGAGCAAATTGATCCGCATCAGAAATAATTTTTCTTCCATACGCTTCCAGCGGTTGTCTCGTGAGTTTTTCTGGGTTGGAATTGGCCAAGCATTATCGGCAACCGGCGCGATAATCGGGGTACGTTTGTTAACGAGCGTCCTCAGCCCAATTAGTTATGGCGAGTTGGCCCTCGGCATGACTCTGGCCATGCTGACACAACAAGTGATATTTGGGCCGTTCGCAATGGCTATTTTGCGTTTCTACGCTCCGGCTCAGGAGGCCCGCCAACTGCCTGCCTGTCTGAAAGCAATTCGGATTTTATTGCTGCCACCGACTGTTATTCTCTTGAGTCTTAGTCTCGCTCTTGGGGTAGTTTTCTGGGGTCTTGGTCAAACCGTTTGGCTCAGACTGTTGGCGGCAGCCACTGTGTTCGCACTACTCCACAGCTTTTGTTCCGCGCTAAGCGGCATACAGAATGCCGCAAGGCAACGGGTCATTGTTGCCTGGCATGATGGGCTGGGACAATGGATGCGGTATTTTGGCGCCGTGGTCTTTGTGATCTTATTAGGCGCCTTCAGCCAATCAGCGATGCTGGGGTTTGCGGCCGCTTCTGCCGTAGTGCTGATCTCTCAGTCCTTGTTTTTTCGACATAAGGTTCGGGGAATGGTCGATTCCCAAATGGCGTCTCAGCAGGTCGATATCGAAAAATGGACCAAGCAAATGCAAAGCTATGCCATGCCTTTTGCAGTCTGGGGCATATTTACCTGGGCGCAATTAGCATCGGACCGTTGGGCCTTGAAAGTATTTGTAGATAACAGAAGTATCGGTCTCTATGCGGTGCTTTATCAGCTTGGCTACTATCCCGTCATTTTACTATCTGGCTTAATGCTTCAGTTCATAACCCCAGTGCTATTTAGCTGGGCCGGTGACGGGTCCGACCCGGAACGGATGGTGCGTACCCGTCGGTTGAACAAGGCCGTGTTCCTGGGTTCAGTTCTATTGGCGCTATTAGGCACGGCCCTGGCTTTCTTATTCCACAGACAGATCTTCTCACTGCTCGTTGCGCCTGCTTACCAGGAGGTTTCATCACTCCTGCCTGTGATGATATTGGCGGGCGGTTTGTTCGCATCCGGCCAGGCGGCTTCTCTGTTGCTTATGAGCGGCCTCAAGACAAAGCGCTTGATGGCTCCAAAAATTGTCACGGCGCTGTGGGGCGTTCTGTTGAATTTCGCTAGCGCTTACTGGTTTGGTTTAAGGGGAGTAGTGTTCGCTAGCGTGGGGTTTTCGCTGGCTTACCTGGTGTGGATATTGTGTCTCGCAAGACCATTGGCCAGGACTGAGCTTTCGCGTAGAGAAGTGCGCGTAGGGGAGTTGTCTGGCAGGCCCGTCTAATGAGGTTTAATTAAGGAGAGAGTGCGTGAGACCACTGCCAATTGGACTAAGGACGCGTTTGAAATCAATTGGCTGGCTTTATGAGCACGTGAGGGCCAAACGTGCGCGCCGGCAGGAAGAGGAATATACAGGCCTGCGTGATTACTACTCCCGCAAGAGCGGCCCTTTGCTTGCCGAAGGCGGGTGGCAGGCTGCATCGCACGAATTGCTGCTTCGCCGCTGGTCGGGTCCACGGTCGGTCAAATCACGTCTGAGCGCGGTGCGTGTGTTTGCCGCCGTCGCCGATGATCTAGGTGGCCCCCGGATTCTAGATTCACTCAACGAGTGTTGCGACACGACACTTTTCGATTTGCGCGAGTATCGAGACGTGGACAGCCCGGCTGCCGGTGAGCGCGCTGCGGCTAACATAAATGAATGGCGTCCGCGTATGCAGCGCGATGTGGTCGCGGCTTTTAGAGCGGCCCACGCCCGGCAACCAATAGATGTGGTGTTGACGTATGGCAACTATTTTGATTTCGAGCCAGATACTCTCCGGGCCATGTCTGCCTCGGGCGTACCCGTCGCGAACCTTTGCCTGGATGACAAGCATATCTTTTTGCAAAAACACTTGCCCTGGCCCAACGGCCAGAAACCTCTTATTGGTGCAGTGGATGTTCACCTGACCAATAGCCCTGATTGCATGCGTTGGTACATTGGCGAGGGTGTGCCTGCTTACTTCATGCCGCAAGGCGTGAACCCCGAAATCTTCCGGCCCATGGAGGTGGAGAAAACAGTGGATGTGTGTTTCATAGGGCAGCGTTACGGCATGCGTGGGCGCTTGGTGGATGCCCTGCGGGCCGCCGGCACTGAGGTGGCTTGTTTCGGCGGCGGATGGGGCACGCGGCATATTACCGATGATGAAAAAGTGGAAATGTACAGTCGCGCCCGGATCAATCTGGGAATCGGCGGCACGGGTATCTCGGAACGGATGACGTGTATTAAGGGGCGCGACTTCGAGGTGCCGGCTGCCGGGGGCCTCTACCTTACGACTTATAATCCTGAGTTGACTCTCTTGTACGACATCGGCAAAGAGATCCTGTGCTACCTGAATGAGATTGATTGTGTCGAACTCGTGCGGCATTACCTTGAACGTCCGAAAGAGAGGGAAGCGGTCGCTGCGGCGGGGCGCGCCCGTTGTTTGCGCGATCACACGTGGCGGGTACGTTTCAAACAACTCTTCGAGTGGATGGGGCTGATGCAGCAGGAGATCATCTATGACCTATCTGCACAGGATAGAACTGAACTAGAAGAAGCCAATAGGTGCTGATGAGTTGATGCTCCGAGTTCGAGCAGCTTTTCGTCGATTTCTATGCCAACCCCAACAGATTTGTCTGATATGTCTGCAATGCCGGGAGGATCAATTGCCCGATCATCTTTTACTCTTTGTGCCATTCAAAGGTGCAGTTCATTGTTTATATCCGGCTCTTAGTCGTAAGTGAGCGAGAACGATAAATGTTTGAGAGAGTGCTCAGACGCCTTCATAATTATTACCTGCTGTATATTAAGCGTGACGCTCGGGCGCTGGCAGTTAGACGTTGGTTGAGGAATCGGGGCGATTCTACTTTGCGAGTAGATTACGAGTTGTCTGAAGACAGCATTGTTTTTGATGTCGGTGGTTATGAGGGTAATTGGTCTCAGCAAATAGCCGGGAAGTATAATCCTCACATATATATCTTCGAACCTGTCCCAACGTTCTACGCTTTGATTGTTGTCAAATTCAAACAGAATTCGAAGGTGTCGATCTTTAACTTCGGGCTGTTAGATCAAACCAAGACAGAAAGCATAGCTCTAGCTGCGGACGAATCAAGTATCTATGGCTCAGAGAATAAGGTTGCAATATCAGTGGTAGATATAGCTGAATTCTTGTCGAACAACCGAACTATTGAAAAAATCGATTTAATAAAAATAAACATAGAAGGGGGCGAATTTCCCCTTTTGAAAAGAATGATTGAGAGAGGGATTGTTGAAAGATGTCTTAATATTCAAGTCCAGTTTCATGATTTTTATTCCGACGCGATAAAGCTCAGGGAGGAAATAAGGGATAGTCTGCAAAGAACGCACTTCCTAACTTATGACTACCATTTTGTCTGGGAGAATTGGAGAAAAAAACCGTAGTTATCAATTCAAATCTGGAACTGCCTGGATTCGATCAGCAAAGCGCGGCTTCAATAATGAGCGCTTTGCTTGGTCGCCCAACTCATGGCGAATGGGTGAATAGCATCATTCTTATCAGATACAAAGTGCTCTAGAGAGGGCCAGGAAAACACAAGCATGAAGAAAGGAGTTGTACCAGTTACAGTTTTGATGAGCGTCTATAATGGAGAACCCTATATTAGGGAAGCGGTGGAAAGCATTTTAGCTCAGTCATTTCGTGATTTTGAGTTTCTGATCATAGACGACGGATCAACTGATAACAGCATCAGCAGTCTCAAGGACTACCGGGATGAGCGGTTAAAGATTATTCAAAAGCCCAATACGGGCCTTGTTGACTCCCTGAATGTGGGACTTGCCGCAGCTACGGGAGAATGGATCGCTAGAATGGATGCAGATGATATTTCTGCTCCTGATCGCCTTGAGAAGCAATTGACGTATGTTAAGAACCGGCCTGAACTCGTGCTGGTCGGGACAAATGCGGTGCTCATTAATAATGTAGGTGAGCTGTCATGGGAGGTTCGATTTCCTGAGGGCCACAGCGCGCTGGTAAACTCTATTGCCAATGGTGGCAGCCCATTTCCACACGCTAGTGCGATCTTCCGAAGGGAGTCTGCTATCAGCCTGGGTGGTTACAATCATAGATTCCCCGATGGTCACGATATTGACTTCTGGCTACGGTTGAGCGACATAGGTCAGTTGGGTTGTATCCAAGAACCTCTTCTTTCTCTTCGTAAGCATAATGAATCGTTTACCGGCTGCAGAGAACTCTATACTCAGTTTGTTTCCTTTTGGGCCGCTCGCCTTCTATATCGTCGACGCAGACTTGGGTTAACTGATTTTGCGATCGCCGGTAATGAGGAGCAATGGGAGCGGTTTTTGGATTCCGTAAGGAAGGTAGTCAATTCGGCTGGTTATCCAATGGTTTTAGAACAACGAGCGGCCCTCAGTTCAGCTGCCTATAATTCCGGGCGACGAGACCTCTTCTGGCTCTTGCCTTACGTAGGTGCCCATCCTCAACGACTGTTAGGGACCCTGGAGAAGCCGCTTAGGTGGTACTTGAAACGGCGCCTCCTAGCCACGTGCGTTTAAATGGGCGGTCTCTACCTCCAAGGTTCGGTCTGCTAGAAGCCCTCATAAGTTAAGGCCTCTCTGGGAACGAGCAAAATAAGTTCAATGCGTAGAAGTAAGATCATAGACCAAACATACTATCCTCAGCCTTGGGCGACATTACCCAAACGCAGGACCGGTCATATCAAGGAAGGGTCGGGCTTGGTTGGGGTAGTTTCAGTACTGCTGGGATTGACCTTAATGGTACTGGTTCTCTGGCCTCAGACAATTCTCCCTCAGAGTGTACCTTCAATCGCGCTTTCTCTACTTATTGCGCTGGTCACATATGTTCTGTTCAGCAAGCATAGTTTGGCAGATGATAAGCGGACCTGGCAACTGCTCCTCATGCTTTTCCTGCTGCAGTTGATCATTACCATTTCGCTTAACAAATTTTGGTGGTGGCCCCAGTCCGATGCCTCCGCGGCAGGTGCCTTTGTTGGGAATGACTGGGACAGATACGAGATGATCGGACGAGATGTTGCGAGTGGTAATTATGGACTCTATGGGTTGGCAGGCTTGCCGTTCGAAGATATCGGCACAAGTCTCTATGTTGCTATCATATATTCAGTCTTTGGCCGCAACCCCTCAGTTCTGGCCATAACCAATACGTTACTACTTGCATTGTCGTCGCTTGGCATTTACCGCCTAGCTGCCAGAAGCGGTGATGTCCAGGTTGCGCGTCGGGCCAGTGTTCTCTGGGCACTGCTTCCTATAGGACTCCTTCATTCGGTCTTTCCGAGCAAAGATATTTTGATTGTCGTTCTTTTTATCGCAATGCATTGTTGGGTTGAGGACTTGCTTGACAACGGCAAGAAAAAACAACCAGGAATCTTGTTACGAGTACTCTTTCTCGCAATCGGCTTATTGATGTGTGTCCTTTTGCGTCCTGCAATGGCCGGGATATTCTTAATGGTTGTTTTAGTGCGTCTTAGTTTCTGGAAGAAGACGACTCTCGATCGCGGGCTTCGATGGAAAATACTGTTAATCGTCTTCTTAACCGTTACCGTTGGGTCCGCCTTGTATTGGCGCCAAGGCGCCCTTGGACGAGAAATCCAGTTTACACCTATTACTACACAACAGCTTGATCGAAGCTCGTCTGAATTCACCTTTTCCGCGGGCCGCGGGGGCTCCCTCGCGTTTCGAACCTATTGGGAAGGAGATTGGCGCTATGCTTACCTGGTACCACTACGTGTTCCATTAACGATATTCTCTCCGTTTCCGCCGATTGATTTCAGCGGCATATATCAAGGCGCGCTGAGTGTGAATCTTTGGGTGTTGGTGTTAATAGGTCCCGGATGTATTGGCGCATTCTTCGCGGGTAATGGATTTGCCGGAAGACGCTTGGTGGCCCTCGCTCCTTATTGGCTACCGATAGTTGTGATCGGAGTTGTATTGGCTGCCAGCGTTCCAATAATACAAACACGATACGCGATGCCGGTTTATCCGTATATGATCATTCTCGCGATGATCGGCTTTTCAAAGTGGACGGTTACAAAGAAGCTCTACGTTTTTCTGCCTCCGCTTTTGATCGGGATGTTTGCTTTGTACGTTTTCCTCAAAGCTTGATTAAGATGTCCTTAATATTTTCCAAGAAGCGGATTTTTCTGATCTCATGAGCTTGCTATTAGCCAGGCTGTAATGCATCTCTCCTACGTCATAGTCGCGAGTGGACACAGATGGATCGTTCCCGTGGAGGCCGCTGCCAATCTTGCAGCCGCGCAATTGAAAAAATGTGTATGAGAAAAAGCGGGTTAACACCTCGCAATATGGCCCAACAAGTGCGAGGGGAACCAATTAAGGCATGCGCATTTTAGTGAACGCACTATTCACAGTTCCCCAATCTCATTACGGCGCTGTTCGGACTGTCACCGAAGCATTGTTGTCACACTTGTCTGCAGCCAGCACCGCGATTGGGGACAGACTCTTTATCCTGGTGAGTCGCTCGAACGTTGATTACTGGAAGCATCTTTGCCCGGAGGCCGAGTTTGTCCTGGTTCCGTTTAATACTCGTAATCAAGTTGCTCGCGTCGCTTTAGAGCAGGTGGCCTGTATCTGGGCTGTCAGAAAGATAAAGGCTGACGTTTTTTATTCTTCCTCGGGAGCGCTGCCCTTTACACGTCTACCCTGCAAGACGGTGGTCTACTTTCAGAATATTCTGTTCTTTCATTTCGATGAATTCTACAGCAGGAGTAGGGTCAGGGCGTCGCGTACCAAGTGGTTGTTGAGTCACAAGGCTCAGAATTCGTACAGTCGAATAGCTTTCGTGAATTCGATGAAGCGTGCTGATGAAGTGATTGCAGTCTCCAGAACGATGGCGTTCGAGGCGGAACAATACACAGGCATCCGACGATCGATGCATATTGTTCCGTACGGCGTACACGAAGGTTTCGGACCGCACAATGGCCACGCACGACCAATCTCAGAGGCTTACGTTTTGTCGGTTTCTTCCGTGGTGCCCCATAAGAACTACGAGGCAGCTATAGAAATGTTCGCTAGCCTTAAGAGACGTTATCAGGTACCGCATGTGCTGGTGATTATAGGCGCCGGTCCCACCAAGTATGTGCAGTCTCTCAAAGATTTAGCCGCTACATTAAGGATAGGCGCGTCCGTCAGGCTCGTTGGCCATGTGGAGCATCAGCATTTACCCGCTTGGTACGAGCACGCCGATGCATTCGTGTTGACCTCCGCATGTGAATCATTTGGGTTGCCGATCATAGAAGCTATGGCTACTGGTGTTCCTGTCGTGGCTTCCAAGCTAAGTGGCTTGCCCGAGACGGTTGGTTTGGCCGGGATTCTCGAAGACCCAGCGGAGACGGATAAATTCGCCGATCAGCTGTATCGCGCGTTGACTGACCAGGAATTGCGGCAGGGTCTACAAAGTCGGGGCTTGAAAAGGGCGGCTGAGTTTACGTGGAGTAGAACGGCGAACGCGACATTAAATATCATGAAATAACCATAGCCAGTTTGCGTTAGACTTTACACTCCAAATCTTTAGCACTCTTCGGGAGGATCTTCATTTGCGAGTTCTGATTACGGGCGGAGCGGGTTTCATCGGTTCTCATCTTGCCGACGCGTGTCTGGAGCGTGGCGACAAAGTATTCATCATCGACGATCTTTCCACCGGCAGTTTTGAAAACATTCGCCATCTGAAGGACCATCCGCGCTTTCACTACACCATCGAAAGTGTACATAACCAGCCGGTAACCGCCGAATTAGTCGATCAGTGCGACGTCATTTTTCATCTCGCGGCGGCGGTTGGGGTAAAGCTGATTGTGGAAAGCCCGGTGCGCACGATCGAGACCAACGTGCGCGGCACGGAAGTAGTTCTCGCCCTGGCCAACAAGAAGAAGAAGAAAGTTTTGATCGCTTCGACATCGGAAGTGTACGGACTCAGCGCTGATATCCCGTTTCGCGAAGACGGCAACCTGGTCATGGGCGCGACGACCAAAGGTCGTTGGAGTTACGCCTGCTCAAAAGCCATTGACGAGTTTCTGGCCCTCGCTTACTGGCGCGAGAAAAAGTTGCCGACGATCGTCGTCCGGCTTTTTAATACAGTTGGTCCGCGACAGACGGGCCAGTACGGCATGGTGATTCCTACCTTTGTGAAGCAGGCGCTGGCAGGACGGCCGATCACTGTCTATGGCAGCGGCACTCAGTCACGCTGTTTCTGTAATGTCGGTGATGTGGTTGGTGCGCTCATGAGGTTAATGGACGAGGAAAGGGCCGTGGGCGAGGTTTTCAACGTCGGATCAAATCACGAGATCACAATCTCTGACCTGGCCCTGAGAGTTAAGGAGCTGGCCAACTCGCACTCCGAGATCGTCCTCGTTCCTTACGACGAAGCTTACGAAGAAGGCTTTGAAGACATGCCGCGGCGCATTCCCGACATCTCGAAAGTGAACAAGCAGATAGGCTTTCAACCTCAGATGGACCTCGAGGCGATACTCAAATCCGTCATCGAGTTTCACAGCGGACGGCGGTCGCCGGAACACAAGGGGACCGCAGCGGAAAGTTGACACGCAGGCCCGCCTCACTGGACCCTTCTGCGCGCTAACTTTGGTTAGGATCAGAGGTCAGCATGCGCGTCTGTCGACTGCAGCGGTTAGCGTTGCGCGTGCGGCCGCGGAAGATTCAGAGCGTTATCCAACAGAATCCGAACTTGTTTGAATGCGCGCTTGCGAATTTGCCGTCGGCTTTGATGCAAAATTAACAGCGCAAATTTGGATCTTAAGGTGAAGTTCAGCCATAAGAACTTGATGTAATTGAGTCAGAATGGACCACACGACCCAACCGTCCACGTTTAAGGTAAAAAAGGGACTGCGTTATATCAGCCGAAAGAATTACGGCAAGGTAATTCATGCGGCGATGGGCATCGTCAAGCAACGCACAAGGCCAGGTACGCAATCGCTAGCCTGGAGGTCAATGCGCTACTGCCGCACCGGCTGGCGCGCACGACTGGTTTGTCAGAAATCGCTTATCGGCGCGAGGGGAGTTAGGTGGTTGTAGGATTAAGCAAAGACTGAGGTGCTTGAGTGAATATTCTTGTTGTTGGTGGAAGTGGATATATCGGCGGAGCAGTGACGGACCTGCTCATGAAAAGCGGACACGAAGTGCGGGTCTATGATGCTCTGTTGTACGAGGAGTCATATCGAAAGCCAATCGACTTCATTTGCGGTGACGTGCGGGATCATGATCGCTTGCTAGTGCATTTGAAATGGGCCGATGTTGTCGTATGGCTGGCTGCGCTTGTCGGCGATGGAGCCTGCGCCCTCAACCCCGAGATTAGCACAGCGATCAATCAGGAGGTCGTCAAGTGGTTGGCCGATCATTATGATGGCCGCATCATTTTCATGTCTACCTGTTCCGTTTACGGGGCCCAGGATACAACGCTGGACGAATCGTCTCCAACGAATCCGCTCTCAGTCTACGCTGCGACAAAGTTGGCTGCGGAAGAGAATTTGGAAAGCAAGAATGCCATTATCTTTCGGCTGGGAACCTTGTTCGGCGTCGGAGATCTCTTCTCACGCATACGCCTGGATCTAGTTGTTAACACCTTAACCGTGAGGGCGCACTGCCATGGCAAGATCAGCGTTTTTGGCGGCGACCAATTTCGCCCGTTGCTGCACGTACGCGATGCTGCTCAGGCGGTGGTTGATAATCTGACAACTTCACACACCGGAATCTTTAATCTGCATCGGCAAAATGTGAGGATAATAGATCTGGCTTATCAGGTGCGAAATCATTTTCCGGACCTCATGATTGAGCAAACGCCGATGAAGTTTCAGGACGCGCGTAACTATCGCGTGAGCAGCGACAAGGCGCAGAAGGTCTTGAGCTTTAAGGCTGTTCAGTCCATTGATGATGGGATCGAAGAAATCAAGGGTCTGTTAGACTCCTCAAGGCTCAGAGACATTGATAATCCCCGGTACACGAACCAAGCTTTTTTATCTATCTTCAATACGCATCTGGACATTCCAATGAGGGCTGGAGCATGAACGAAAATGAGCAAGTTGAGACACCTTTTCTGATCGAAGGCGGGTTGGGAGTGGACGACCGCGGATTTGTCGCTTTCGTGAACGACTTTGACTTCGATAGAGTAAAGCGGTTTTACCTGGTATCAAACCATCGCTCTGGCTTCGTGCGTGCCTGGCATGCGCATCGGCGGGAAGCGAAGTACGTAACTGTGGTGCAAGGTGCAGCTATTGTGGCGGCTGTTTTGATTGACGATTGGGAGCATCCTTCAAAAGAGGCCCATGTGCATCGCTATGTCCTCTCGTCCGGCAAGCCGGCCGTCGTATACATTCCAGCCGGTTATGCCAACGGTTTCATGTCGCTGACTTCAGATGCGAAGTTGATGTTTTTTTCAACTTCAAACATGGAAGAGACTCGTGGGGACGATGTTCGCTACGATGCGCATTACTGGGACCCATGGCAGGTTGTTGAGCGATAGTTTAAGGAGAAGAGATGAAAGTAATCGTGTTGGGTGCTTCGGGTATGTTAGGCTCAATGGTTTTGGACACTTTGCGTCGCGACAGTGGTCTGGAGGTCGCCGCCACAGCTCGGGATGGCGCGCTGATAAAGAAGTTTCAGGCGCGATCCCCTGGTGTTCAATGGCAATTACTTGACGCCTCCGGGTGCGATATCCCGGAAATTGTAAGAGTAATTAACAATGCGACGTGGGTAATCAATTGTATCGGGGTGATCAAGCCTTACATTCATGATGATCATCCGGCCGAGATTGAACGGGCGATTCGCGTCAACGCCGTCTTTCCCCATTTGCTGGCCCACGCGGCAGAACAGTGCGGTGCCCAGGTTCTCCAGATTGCTACCGATTGTGTATATTCGGGGGTCAAGGGCAACTACTCCGAACCCGATAAGCACGATGCGCTTGATGTCTACGGAAAGACCAAGAGCCTCGGCGAGGCGTTTTCGGACAGAGTACATAACTTGCGCTGTTCGATCATCGGTCCTGAGCCAAAGGGCCACGTCTCGCTGTTGGATTGGTTTCTTCATCAAGCGAGCAACGGTAAAGTTAGCGGATACGTCAACCACCACTGGAACGGGGTCACGACGCTGCACTTTGCCAGGTTGTGCCTTGGTTTTATCACCAAAGATCTGCGGCTGAAGCATGTGCAACATGTTGTCCCTGAGAAGATGGTTACTAAGGCCGAGCTATTGGGTTTCTTTGCCCTGGAGTATCACCGTGAGGACATCACCATCAACCCCAGCCATGCGGACGTTGTTATCGACCGAACTCTCTCGACCAATGATGAGGCATTAAACCGGGAGCTATGGTCAAACGCGGGCTACACTGAACCTCCAACAGTTGAAAGGATGGTCACAGAACTAGCGACGTTTGACTATAGCTTTGCGAATCTCTGTCACGCGAACACCTAATGCAATTCTACGAACGGGATTAGTGCGATGAAAGTCATGACTATTCTGGGCACTCGCCCGGAGATCATCCGTTTGAGCCGCATCGTAGAGAAATTGGATCGGCTATGCACACAAGTGTTGGTTCATACGGGTCAGAATTACGACGTCAACCTAAACGAGGTTTTCTTTCAGCAACTCGGCGTTCGCGCACCGGACTTCTATCTCGAAGCCAGGGGTAGCTTTGGAGAACAGATCGGCAGAATCATGACTGAGATCGAGCGAGTCATGATCGAGGAGAAGCCGGATAAGTTCTTGGTCCTGGGAGATACAAATAGCAGCCTGGCGGCCATCATGGCAAAACGTTTGGGCATTTTGGTCTATCACATGGAGGCCGGCAATCGTTGCTACGACGATCGCGTGCCCGAGGAAATCAATCGTCGGATCATTGATCACAGCAGCGATATCTTGATGCCGTACACAGAGCGGAGCCGGGCTAACCTTTTGCGTGAAGGCATTGAAGGCCGTCGGATCTATGTCACAGGAAATCCAATTCTGGAGGTTATCCGCCATTATGAGCCATTGATTGATCAATCAGACGTGCTCCAGCTTTTAGGAGTTGAGCCGTGCAGGTTTTTCCTGGTAACGATGCATCGTGAGGAGAATGTGGATATGGAGAGTCGCCTGCACTCTTTGGTCCGTGCTCTGGGAATGATCCAGGAAGAGTATCAGATGCCGATCATCTGCAGCATTCATCCGCGCACTAAAAAGAGAATGGATGAGTATGCTGTGGTGGGAAAGAACGAGCAGATAAGATTTCTCCCGCCCTTCGGATTCTTTGACTTCATCGCTCTGGAAAGAGCTGCCTTTTGTGTGCTGAGTGACAGCGGGACTGTGCAGGAAGAGTGCAGTATCTTTGGAGTGGCAAATGTCACAATCCGTGATGTCACCGAAAGGCCTGAGACGCTTGAATGCGGCAGTAATATCCTCAGTGGCGTTGAACCGGGAGCAATTTTGCAGTCAGTCAAAGTGGTTTTGGGTTCAAGTAAGACATGGAGTCCGCCGAAAGAGTACATGGAGCCACACGTTTCGACCACTGTGGCCAAGATCGTGCTGGGATACCACCACTGCCCGAAGTAGTGCGTCGAGAGAAGCGGCGAGTGGTTGACAAACCCTACGTATCGTACGGCAAACGCATCTTTGATTTTAGTCCTTGAATCAAGATTGGTCCCCCTGTGCTCTTTCGTCAGCGGAGCCCAGGGTTGTGGGGCAGAAACTATTAACTGTCTCGCTTGCTTGCTCAATGCGAATCCTGATCTATTCCCAATTTTGCACCCCCGAACCGATATTTAAGAGTGTCCCATTTGCCAGAGAACTGACTGATCGCGGCCATGAGGTTCGAATCGTCACCGGGTTTCCCAATTATCCTGGGGGAAAGATTTACGATTCCTACAAGATTCGTATCTGGCAAAAAGAGGAAATTGAAGGAATTCCGATTCTTCGAACACCTTTGTTTCCCAGCCACGATTCTTCGGCGGTGCGTCGTCTGATCAATTATTCAACTTTCGCGGCCACATCATCCGTACCTTTGCTGTGCGGTTGGAAACCGGATGTCGTTTATGTATACACCCTGGTTTCCCTTAGTCTCGTTGCCTCGGTCGCTAGAGTACTTCGCGGCGTTCCTTCGGTGGTCGACGTTCAGGATATATGGCCCGACTCACTCTTCCAAGCTGGGATGGCGGCTGGCTGGATGAAGCCGGCCCTAAACTGGTTTTGTAACGCGGCCTACAAAGGTGCCACCCAACTCGTGACAAGTTCCCCAGGTATGGCCCAACTCTTGATGGCTCGAAATCGGCCGCCAAGACCGGTTGAAGTCATTTACAATTGGTGCGACGAAAGACAACTTCTAACCTCCGAAACCAGCGGGGAGAGTGCATTGGAGTTTCAATCCGGCCGATGGTTCAACGTCGTCTTTGCGGGAAACATTGGGATGGTACAGGGGCTTCAACATGTGATTGAGGCCGCTGCCAAAGCCTACAAGATTAATCCTAGGATTCGATTTGTTTTCATGGGCACAGGGGTGGCGCTTGAGGAGCTAAAAATGAAGGCTGCGCAAAGGGCTCCGCATAACACGCTTTTTCTTCCTTCCCGCCCGATAAGGGAAGCTGGGGCGATTTTACGCCAAGCGGATGCATTATTGATCCATCTTCAGAAAGCTTCCCTGTTCGAAATAACGATTCCAGGAAAAACCCAGGCGTATTTGGCCTTGGGAAAACCCATTGTAATGGCAGTAAAAGGAGACGCTGCTGATTTGGTAAAGAGGGCTGGAGCCGGCGTCGTTGTGGAGCCAGAATCACCTGACTGCCTTGCCGAGGCCGTCTCTCGGCTGGCTGCACTTCCAACCGACAGTCTCACTGCAATGGGTAACAACGGAATGAAGTTTTACCACCGTGAGTTATCCCTGAAGATAGGGGTTTCTAAGTTCGAGGATCTTTTTGACCGAGTGGTAACAGAAAAGAGACAGCGAACTTCCGCCAGTCGTAAATAGCACCGTGCAATTCGTTTTCTCGATTTTTGATAGTTGAACCAAAGCCTCCAGGATGAATCAAAGTCTCTTACCCATTGGCATCTTCCTGATCTCCATTGTCGGAAGTTTCATATACCTGAAGATAGCCTCCATCCACGGCCCCTATTCCAGTCCCAATCACCGAAGTCTGCATAAGACTGTAACTCCCAGAGGGGGCGGGATTGTTATCGCGGCGTCGGTATTAACGGGTTTGTTATGGCTGTATTTTCACGGCGATCTAGCACCGACGTATCTTCTCGTCTTCTGTGCCGGTGGGTTGGTTGTCGGTGCCGCCGGCTTTGCAGACGACCTCTTCGACATAAAGCCAAAATATAGATTGGGCTTGCAGTTCCTTGCCGCCATTTGGCTAGGTCTTCGGTTTGGAGGCCTGCCGGTGCTAGACCTTGGCTTTACCCAAATCAACCTGGGAGTCTTCGGGTATATCCTCCTCGTACTTGCGTGCCTTTGGTTTTATAATCTTTACAACTTTATAGATGGAATCGATGCGATGGCGTCGACCGCAACAATCTTTATCAGCGTCGCCATGGGCGTCATCATGGCAATCCAAAAGCAATATGATCTTGCGTTGATTCTTGGATCATTAGCAGCCGCCAGCGTAGGGTTCTTAAAGTTTAATTGGCCGCCCGCAAGAATGTTTTTGGGAGACTCGGGAAGCAGCTTCATTTCTTATATTTTGTCTGCCGTGGTTCTTGCTTCTCTCGCTAGAAATGCCGTTAGCATTTGGGTCTGGCTTGTTATTTTCGCCTACTATTTTTCCGATACGACTAGCACCACGCTTGTCCGAGCACTGACATTAGCAGGATGGTATTTGCCGCACCGAAGCCATGCCTATCAGAATCTGGCGAGAGTCTGGGATAGTCATCTGCGCATGGTGCTCGTCATTCTGGCCATCAATCTTTTTTGGCTGCTGCCCATCGCAGTCTTCGCCTTTTGCAATCCACACTATGCGCTTTTGGCGACAGTTATCGCCTACGCCCCCGTCGTTTTGTTCTGCCTGAAGTACGGCCCTCGATTTCAAAACCAGTAAGGAAAAAGCGTGGAGCCTTTTAGAATCGCAGTTTGGGGCCTGGGCCAGCATGCTTTCAAGAATGTGTTGCCGGCGGTTAACACTTCTGCGCAGGCCCGGCTCGTAGGCGTTTATACTCGCAACAAGCAAGCGGCGGAGAAAGCCTGTCAGCAATACTGCTGTCGTACGTGGCCCGATGAGACGGCGATGCTCGAAGATACTCTTGTTGATACTGTCTATTTAGCGACGCCGACAGGGCTTCATTACGAACAAGCCCTCCGAGTGCTCCGCGCCGGGAAACATTTACTCTGCGAAAAATCGCTTACTCATAGCCGCGAAACGGCAAGAAAGCTCGTGGATGCGGCCTCGCAAGAAGGCGTGTTACTCGCAGAGACATTCATGTACCTGTATCACCCCCAGTTCTTGTTTCTTGGCCGGCTGCTGACGGATCAGATCCTGGGAAACATTCACACGATTCAATCGAACTATTTTCTGCCAGAGCTGGCGAATCCAGGATTTCGATTCAACCCGGAACTTGGCGGCAGCGCATTTCTGGATGCCGGTTGTTATCCAGTTTCGGCGGTGCTCGCGCTTTTTCCGCGGAAGGAACTGCCTAGAGTGAAATATGCGATGCTACGCCGGGACCCAGGATTTGAGGTAGATACATGCGGTTCGACCCTGGTGGAGTTTTCGGATGGTGCGAACGCCTGTCTTAACTGGGGGTATGGCCGCGCTTACCGAAACGAACTTATGGTTATCGGGAGCGAGAAGTCAGTCTATGTAACTCGGGCTTTCGACAAGAGGCCCGATGAACCTTCGCGGGTTGAGATTTTTGGCCGATTTGGAGAGGCAGAGGGAATTGATTTGGCGCCAGCTGATAGTTTTGTGCAAATGTTTTCGCGAATTCAATTGGCGATTGTTGACGAGCAGTCGCGAAACGAACTCCTGTCGCAGGCTGAAAGACAGTCCGCGATGATGTCGTGCATCAGAGAATACGCTTCGTCCGAATCAGTCATTCTCGCACCTTAACGCTCGAGCTACTTATTTCTGTGGAAACTCGATAGGATTTTGGTCGCCTCGCTATGCGGTTAACTTCACGACGGATCCAGAAGCGCAAAATGCCGAGATCACTTCAGGCGCATGAAGCCGCATTGCAAGAACGAATGAAAAGGATTACCGCGTTTATGGACAGTGGTCTTAATCTACGCAATCCTTATACACTCGACCTGCGCGGGGATCTGAAATTCGGTCAAGGGGTCTCCATAGATACCAATGTAATTATCATCGGGCGCGTTCTCTTGGGAGGGAACGTCAGCGTGGGGGCGAACTGCATTCTCGAAGATTGCCGGATTCAGGCCGGCTCTATCATTCGGGAGTTCACCACCGTATCCGGTTCAACCATCGCGGCCAATTGCCGGATCGGGCCTTATGCGAGAATCAGACCCGATTGTTACATTGGCCGCGATTCGCAAATTGGAAATTTCGTAGAAATGAAAACGACCCGAACCGGGGAGCGTTGTAGAATAAATCACCACAGTTTTATTGGAGATTGTAAGATAGGCAAGAATGTTACGATCGGCGCCGGAGCCATCACCTGTAATTACGACGGAGCCAAGGCAAACCCGTCGAGAATTCGGGATAATGCCTTCATCGGTTCCGGGGTCATGCTGATCGCGCCGATCACGGTTCAGAAAAATGCTTTTATCGGCGCCGGCTCTACAGTCGTCAAGAATGCACCGGCCAACAGTTTGACGCTAAGGCGCGCCGAGCAAGTTACGATCAAAGGATGGACCTTGAAAAAGAAGAAGAGTTGACGCGAGGTTGCAGTCAAAATAGAAGCGCAAGCTGATAATTTACTGGAGGAAGCACAATGCAAGATTGGAAAAATATCAAGATCGACGATCCGGAGCTTTGGCCAAAACAATCGCTAGTTGATTTGGATGCACCGCATGCCGATGCACGAGGCTATATTCAAAGCCTGGTTAATTTCCCGGTGAAGAACATTTCGCTGATTTTTTCGAAAGCTAACACTCTAAGATCAAATCACTATCACAAGACCGATTGGCATTATATGTATGTCCTTTCGGGGAAAATGGAATACCACTTCCGACCTACTAACAGCAATGAGGAGCCTGCGAAAATCGTGTTGTCGAAAGGGGAGTTGGTATTTACCCCGCCCATGGAGGACCATACGTCCATCTTCCTCGAAGACACTGAGCTCGTGGTGATGAGTAGAAATCCGAGAGATCAGGAGTCTTATGAGAGTGATGTGATTCGCATTGAACTCATAGATCCAAAAACTCTAACCGAAAAATGAGAGCGGAGTTTTACAAAAGAGAGCAGTGCAGATTGTGCGGCAGTAAGGATCTTAAACTGGTGATTGAGTTGGCCCCCACTCCGCCCGGGAATCACTTCGTTTCCGAAGATAAGCTGGGACTACCGCAGACGAGCTACCCCCTCGAGGTCTACTTTTGCATGACGTGTCATCACCTGCAGCTGGGGCACGTCTTGGATCCAGAAATCCTGTATCAAAAGAATTACACTTACGTTTCAGGAACGTCTCCGGTTTTCGTTAAGCACCTTCGGGAATATGCTTCCGAAATCATTGATCGCTTCGCAATTCCAAATGATGGATTGGTGATCGACATAGGATCCAACGACGGTACTGCTCTGAGTTTCTTCAAGGCGGCTGGCTACAGGGTTCTAGGCGTAGATCCCGCCATCGAAATCGTGCAGGCGGCAAACGCTAAGGGCATTCAAACATTATGCGAGTTTTTCAGCCTCGAGGTATCAAAGAAGTATTCACCAGAATTCGGCAAAGCTGCGCTCATCAACACCCATAACACTTGCGCTCATATCGATGATCTGAAAAGCGTTATGCAAGGAGTCCACCACTGGTTGGCCGACGATGGTCTTTTTGTCATGGAGGTCGGCTATCTGGTGGATGTTTTTGAAAATCTTTGGTTCGATACGATCTATCATGAACATCTGGACTTCCACACCGTTGGACCGTTGCTTAGATTCTTTCAGGAATCTGGATTCGAGGTAATCTCTATCCAGCGGACGAGTCCGCAAGGCGGGTCGATTCGATTGATTTCTCAAAAGATAGGGGGCCCATTGAAAGCGGATGCCTCTGTGCAAGCGCTGGTCCGTCTGGAGAATTCGCTCGGCCTGAACAAGGCCGAAACCTTCAAAAACTTCAATCTTAGGCTCAACCGGGTGAAAGAAAGTCTCTCGAGACTAATCAATGATTTGAAGGCAAACGGAAAGACGATTGCCGGTTACGGTGCACCGACCAAAGCGACCACGCTACTCACGTATTTTGATTTGGGCACCGCACTCGACTTTCTGGTTGACGATAATCCACTCAAACAAGATCTATTCAGCCCTGGGCACCATATTCCCGTTTTTTCAGCTGAGGCGCTTTATTCTCGAAAGCCAGACTATCTACTGATCCTCGCCTGGAATTTTGCTGACGACATCATGAAACGTAATAGTGCTTACAAAACGCAAGGCGGCAGATTCATCATTCCTATGCCTGAGCCGAGAGTTGTCAATTAGAAGGATTATTTTTGTGGCAAAAGAAGATTTACTCGTTATCGCCCCTCATCCTGATGATGAGATCTTAGGCGTTGGTGGCACAATGGCAAAGTATGCCAAACTGGGATTCCGAATCACGGTGCTCACCGTAGCCGGCCACCGGCCGCCTCTCTTCACCGAAGAAGTGTATCTTCAGACAATCCGCGAAGCCAGAGCTGCCCACGCCCTGATCGGGGTCCAAAATTCAAAGTTTTTGGGTGTGCCAGCGACCATGGTAGGGAATCTTAAATCGCATGAACTAAATGGAATGATTGGGTCTGCGGTGGATGAAGTAAGACCGAGCATTGTTATGATTCCTTATCCTGACAGGCATGTTGATCATCGAATCATATTCGACAGTGCCCTCGTTGCAACCAGGCCGGTCAAAGCAGGGGCAGAGATTGAGATATTGGCGGCCTACGAAACACTTTCAGAAACTCACTGGAATGCGCCTCACATCGAACCAAATTTTACGCCTAACTGGGTTTGCGACATAAGTGATTATATAGACAAAAAGATTGATGCGCTCAGATGCTTTGAATCTCAAATCCCTCCCTTTCCCGAGGCGCGATCGATTGAAGCACTTAAGGCGCTTTCAATTTTTCGAGGTACCCAAGCGGGATTTTCGTATGGAGAGGCGTTTCACATCATAAGGATGTGCACTTAAGGCAGCTGCCGATTCTGGACGATCTCAACATCGGTCCAGAATGTCATCCGTTTGTAAGACTGGGCGTTTGATTGTAGCCGATGCGGCGTGGATGGCCTGTGGAGTCGCTACCGATAATTGCATCAACGGTGGCATCTGAAGAGTAGCATCCATCGCCCGGCGTGTTTGGGCGGTGCCCGCCAGCGGGGCACTTGAGAAGGCATATTACCGATCGTTGTTTGAGATCTCAGCTTGGTTTGATTACCGATTGCGACTTGCGACGAACTGATTACTTACCTGAATCGAAATTGTAATAGTGGTTTACTCTTGACTGCCTCAAAACCCGTAAGGAGCCTCCGCAATGATCTCCAACGCTTCATTCATACAAGAAAATAAGGGAAGCCGGCAGAACAGCCGTTTCGCGCGTTTCCGACGTCATTTGGTCTCTGCTGGGACACAAACGATTTTCGACATTTCTGTCCTGGCCGCTGGATTTGTGGTTGCTTATCTGCTCCGCTTTGAGTTCCAGATCCCGAGAAATTACTGGCATTACGTACTCGCGCAGACTCCATTCGTGGTGCTGCTGCAGTTTCTGGCGCTGACTCTAACTGGCGGACGCGGCTTCATCTGGCGTTACACCGACATGGCCCACATAAAGTCATTTCTTTATGCTGCCCTGGGCTCGCTGCTGGTTGTAGTGCTGTTGCGAGTGACATTGTCTGATGAGCATCAGTCGTGGCGGATTCCCTTTTCGGTTGCCTTCTTTGACTGCGTGCTCGCATTCGGAGGAACTTTCGGACTGCGAGTATTGCGCCGCGCAGTTTATGAAGGCAACAAGCGACGGGGAAGGGTGAAGGGAAACGGCCACATTAAGAAAAGGCGGCCCGTGCTTTTGATTGGCGCCGGAGAAGCTGGAGTCCTTGCGGCTAAAGAGATCGAAGCGCGTGGTGATCTGGATCTCGAGATCAAAGGATTCATTGACGACGATCGCATGAAAATGGGCCGGGCGGTGGTGCAACGACATAAGGTCTTGGGTACTACCGACGCTTTGCCCAGATTGGTTCACTCTCTGCAAATTGATCACGTGGTGATCACCATCGCCCAGGCTTCGCGGCAAAGCATTCACCGAATCGTCAAAATATGCGAAGAGATTCCCGTTAAGGTGAGAATCATTCCGGGACTGTACGAAATTCTTGATGGCCGGGTGGGGATCAGTCGCATTCGCGACCTGCAAATTGAAGATCTGTTAGGGCGCGATCCGGTGTGTCTGGAAGAAGAAAGCATCAAAGAGTTCTTGACCGGCAAAGTAGTGATGGTGACCGGGGCCGGCGGCTCGATCGGGTCGGAACTAGCACGTCAAGTGGCGTGGTTTAAGCCTTCCATCCTGCTCCTGGTAGAACGCGCGGAGTTCGCGCTGTTCAATATCAACCGTGAACTCAAGGAACTTTGGCCGGCCCTGTCGCTGGTGCCGCTAATCGCCGACGTCAGTGATGAAGCAAGAATGCGGGCCATTTTCAAGGACTATGGTCCGGAAGTAGTTGTGCACGCCGCGGCGCACAAGCATGTGCCAATGATGGAAACCAATCCGATGGAGGCGGTAAAGAACAACGTACTAGCTACCAACTTGCTGGGCGAACTGGCAGGTGAGTTTGGCGTGGAGGTGTTTGTTCTAATCTCCAGCGACAAGGCAGTACGTCCTACCTCAGTGATGGGCGCGTCGAAGCGAGTAGCTGAGTTGGTGGCACAGAACCTGGGGCAGCGTTTTGACACCCGCTTTGTCACAGTGCGTTTTGGAAATGTTATCGGGTCGGCAGGATCGGTAGTACCCATCTTTCGGGAACAGATTCGTAAAGGCGGACCAGTTACCGTTACCCATCCGGACATGGTGCGTTATTTCCTGACTATACCTGAGGCGGTTCAACTGGTGTTACAAGCCAGTACGATGGCGCAAGGGGGCGAGATATATGTCCTGGACATGGGTGAACCAGTAAGTATTCTTGACCTCGCCAAAGACACAATCACTCTCTCAGGACTTAAACCCTTCGAAGACATCGATATCGTCTTTACCGGAATACGGCCGGGGGAGAAGCTCTTTGAGGAATTGGAAATGACGGAAGAGCATCTCGCCAAGACGCGTCACCCGAAAATCTTCATCGGCAAGATTGGCACTTATCCGGATGAAAAAGTGCGCCATGCACTGAAGCGGTTAGCAATTCTCTCGCAGGACGGAAGAGAGCAGGATTTGCGCAGATTCCTGAATGAACTCTTGCCAGAGGCCCGCCTTACCGTTACCAGTGACGCCGTTACACCTGTCGCTGAATTCGTCACCAGCGGTGCGGGCTCATGCTGAGCAAAGAGACGGGGAGATGGTGAGATGGGGTGATGGGGCAGACGGCAGGAGGCAGTACGCAGAAGGCGGAGAGCAGAGGGCAGTATGCAGTAAGCAGTAAGCAGTGAGCAGTGAGCAGTGAGCAGAGAGTAGAGGTCAGAAGGGCAGAGCGCCTCGCTCTGGGTTCTTTGCCTGGTAAAGCGCGGTGTTACAATGTGCCAAGGGGGAGAGAATTTTGATGGCTTCTGTAGAACACAAGCAAACGCACGTCGGCGAAAGCGGTCAGTTGGCGATCCCGGCGGAGTATCGAGACGAACTGGGTTTAGTGCCCGGTGCCTCGGTGACTTTGGTGCGGTTGGGCGATAGCCTTCTGGTTATCCCGGACAACGCGGATTTGGAGGACGCATTCGGTCGCGTATCGGGTCTCTTCGAGAGGATGGGCATCAGCGAAGAAAATGTCCTGGCCGAACTCGCGAGTATCCGCCAGGAAGAATTCGCGCGACGCTTCCCGCACCTCGCTGACGAAGTCTCATGAAGATTGAGATTCGATCACGCTAAACGAGACGAAGAAAACAAGGTGACGGACCAAATTCCAGGATCATCCCTTCTTGAGGGGGCACTGCCAGAGTCGCTCGGCAAGCGGGACCGTGCCTACATCGAAACTGCCGCCCGTTTCTTACACGAACAGGGAGCGTCGCGGGTTTGGCTTTTTGGCTCGCTGGCGAGGGGCCGCCGGCCGACAGTTCACTCCGACTTCGATTTTGCGGTCGAGGGCTTGCCCTCCGATCGGTTTTTTGGCAGTGTCGGCCACCTTCTGCAAGTACTTCCCCGGCCCGTAGATGTGGTTGAAATCGAGTCCTGCTCGAATTTTCTGCGTGACCGTATCCTCAGCGAAGGCATTTTGTTGGTGAAATGAGAATCGAAACCGAATCGGCTTTGACCCTGGCCGCTGTAATTCAAAACGATCTGGCTGCCATCAATAAGCTTGAAGAATACGTCGGGAAGTTTCCGATCGCGGGCTTGGCGCGCGCCGAAGTCGATTGCGGCCGCGTTGGCGAAGATTGACGAAACGAAAACGTCAAGAGATTGCATTGGTTCGTAACCTCTGACCTCTGACCTCTGACCTCTGACCTCTGACCTCTGACTTCTTATCTCTGTTTGCTGAGCTGTTGACTTGCGATCTTTAGCCCGTTTACTATTTGAGATATGAGTACGGAACTCCTAAGCCGAATAACTTCAAACCCGCGTCAATGCGGAGGGCGCCCTTGCATCCGCGGCATGCGCATTCGCGTCAAAGATGTCCTGGACATGCTATCGGGTGGCGCGACCGAGGCTGACATTCTTCGAGACTATCCGTATCTCGAACGGGATGACATTCGCGCCTGTCTTGAGTACGCCTCCTCCCAGATTGATCATGCTGTGGTGATGGTTAGCTAGTGAATTTCCTCGTCGATGCCCTGCGGTTACGTAACCGTCGATCAACATACTGAACTGACATCGCTAAGCGCTGAGGTCGGCAAGATGATGGGAAGCATGATCAGGAATCCCGGGGGCTTTCTAATTTGCTGACCTCTGATTTCCGTATCTTCGTCTGACCTCTGACCTCTGACCTCTGACCTCTGACCTCTGACCTCTGACTTCTGCCCTCTGATGCCCACTGCCAAACCGAACCCGCCCCGCGACGTAAGTACACGCATAGCACATGTGCTCGAAATAGCGATATTCATCGCGCTGTTGACCCTCATTGCTCTGACCGCAATTCCCTACGGAACGAATGGGCCAATGGCGAAAGCACTGTTTGAGTGCGTTGTTCTGACGCTTGCGGCATTGTGGATCATCGAAGGGCTGTTGAGTGGGTCCTGGTGGCGACCCGTTCACCGCTTGCTCGTGCCCGCGGTCGCACTCGTCGCTTACGCCTTCCTCCAGACCCTGCCTTTCACCAAGGCGAATATCGGAGGTGGGATTGAACGTGGCGTGTGGCGGGCCGCCCTAAGCTTCGATCCCCAAAGCACGCGTCTCGCGGCGATGAGCCTTGTTGCCTATGTTTTGACTCTCGGGCTTTTGCTGCGCTATACGAACACCCGGCGTCGCCTGCGGGCGTTGATTTATCTGGTAATCGGAATTGCTGCGTTAAGCGCGCTGTTTGGCATGGTCCGACAGATGACACAGCACGAAGCTGGTTTTCTACTCCCCGGACTAATGCCCAACGTGGGCTACGGCCAGTTCATCAACTATGACCACTTTGCCTTTCTGATGGAGATGGCTTTGGGGCTGATCCTGGGTCTGATTGTTGCCGGAGGTGTTCGCCGGGAAAAGATGCTCATTTATCTGGCGCCGGCGTTGCCGTTGTGGGCGGCGTTGGTCCTGTCAAATTCAAAGGGGGGCATCCTGAGCATGCTCACCCAGATGCTTTTTCTTGTCCTTATATATAGCGTGAGCCGGCCGGGCCGAGACGCCTCCGAGAAGCCAACAAGGTTATTGCGCGCGGCCCGTTCCTCGGTTGTGCGGGCCGCAATCATTGTCGCTTTGTTGGTGGGATTGGTTTTCAGCGTGTCGTGGCTGGGTGGCGAGCGCTTGGCAGGGAGATTCGCAGAGAACAGAGAAATTACTCCGATAGAACTCATTGGACGTGACGTGACACCCCGGCGGCAAGTCTGGCTTTCGACGTGGCAAGTAATAAAGGCCCATCCGGTTGCCGGAGTCGGTTTTGGCGCCTACTGGGTGGCGATAGACGAGTTCAGTGATCGATCGGGGCAGTATAAGCCATTCGAAGCTCATAATGATTACCTGGATCTGCTCGCAAGCGGGGGCCTGATCGGATTTGTGCTGGCCGGTTGGTTGGTATTTCTGGTAATCAAGCGCGCAAGAATTCAATTACGCGCGACTGATCCTTTTCGTCGTGCCGCGTGTGCCGGTGCCCTGGTCGGGCTGTTCGGAGTGTCGGTCCATAGCTTGGTGGATTTCGGCCTGCAAAGAACCGTGAATGCGGTGATCTTTGTGGTCTTGATTGCCATAGCGACCGCGGAGATCGAGGGCGGCCGAACGAGGAGTGGAAAGGGTGACGGGGAGTAGGGGAGACGGGAACAGCCGGTGCCCACAGGAGACTCCCCGTACCAAAGCTTGGTGTCCCAAGACCTTAACCGAATTGCTGAAGTTCAGCGCTAGCAGGCTGCTGAAAAAGCCATCGGCTCGATCTGGGCAAACGATTTCTCTGTGCGATTCTCTGTGGTTCTCTGTGACTCTGTGGTGAAAATGCGAACAAAAACACTCACCACAGAGGCACAGAGATCGCACAGAGAACCACAGAGAGGATCTGCTAAAGCTGCACGACGCATTTTTCAGCAACCTGCTAGGGCGTTCGTGGTAGAAGTAACTTGTCGAGACTACTGGTCGAGGCTTCTGAATTTTCAGACCGATGAAACCAAAAGGCGCAAAATTCGGCCAAATGTGCTTGCCTGCGCACACATTGGGAAGCCTAAGAGATATAGAGTGTCGGCCGCTAAGGCTTTGTTTTAGATCTATTATGATGCTCACAGATGGCGGATTCAATGTTGTCTGTGGTATTTTTTCACTCTGAACAGGTCTCGAAGGGAGACTCACACACATGAATACGGTGCCCCGTAAAACTCTCAGAATAATCAGCGTGGTGGCGACAGTTTGTTTGTTCCAGGTCTATGTCCTGGCCGCAGCAACTGCACCCAACGCGGTGGCGAATCCCAACGCAAGTTCCAGTGCAAACGCCCTGATGCTGGGCAGGTTAATGCTGACCGGAAGTGAATCAATTCTGGTTAACGGCAGCAGCGCCAACTCTGGTACGACGATTCTTTCCGGAGCGCAACTCCAGACACCTGCGGATGTGGAAGCAACCGTGCAACTTGGAAGTGCCGGAAAGCTTTACCTCCAACCCAACACCAATCTGACGGTCACTTTTGACAAGACGAACATCGATGTAAAGGTGGCTGCAGGAAGTGCATTCGTAGCTGCCAACGCAGGCGTTACGTCGTCGGTGACTACTCCGGATGGCAGGACCAGTGCAGGCGAACCGGGAGCCCTTCCGGTCCCGAAAAAGGCGGGCGGCGGTTTGACCGGTGGCGAAATCGCCGGAATTGTCATAGGAATTGGCGTAGGAACTGGCCTCATCATTTATTTTGTGACCAGAAACAGTTCCCCGTAATTTGGGCACGGTGACCAGAGATTATAGCGGTTTCAGATAGTCAGGGGCCGTGCGCGCTGCGCTTGAGGCAGAGCACCAATAGAGGAGTGCCCTCCTGTTTACCCGGGAGGGCACAATCTTTTTTGGTTACCTTGTTTCTAACTCTAACGGCCTCCTAGTCCAACAGTCCGCCTATGTATCCCGCCGCACTACGCTATTTTTTAGCGAGTCTTGCTCTATTAGCTTGCCTGTTTGGAATCAGGACCTCCTGGCGCATGGGCTTGGCGCGTACGCTATACATGTATGTCGGCAACGCCAGTCTCTTGCCGCGGCAGGATCGGGTTAATTCTCTGGCTGCGGCAGACGAAGCCGTGCGTCTGGGCCCGTCGGATCCCGAAAGTCATCATGCGCGGGGCATCGCGCTGGTGGACCAAGGTCGCGCGGCGGACGCGGTCAAGGAGTTCGAGCTGGCCGCCGTGCTAAGTCCACGCGATTTCGAAATATGGCTCAAGCTGGGCAGCGCTCGTGAAGACGCCGGTGACGATCAGGGCGCTCTGGCCGCTTATCAGCAAGCCATTCAATGCGCTCCTTTTTACGCCCAACCACGCTGGCACCTTGGCAATCTCCTGCTTCGGATGGGCCGGACTGAAGAAGCGTTTAAGGAAATGCGGCGGGCAGCAGAGAGTGACCCAATGTTGCTGCCGGCCTTGATCGATCTGGCGTGGGGAGTATTCAAAAGTGACGCCGGCGCCGTCAGGGGCGCCATTCAGCCGCGGACCGCTGAGGCCCAATTGGCGTTGGCGAAGACCTTTGCCAGGCGAGGCAAGCCTGCCGAAGCTGTGGCTTTGTTTCGCGAAGCGGGTGAGGTGACTGCAGAGGGCCGGCGCGAACTGGTAACCGAACTGATTACGGCAAAAAATTTCAGTAGTGCTTATGAAGTGTGGTCCAGCGGACGGACTACGCCCAGCGGCGACTCGAGGAATGGCATTGGAACCATCACGGATGGTGGCTTTGAGGGCGAAATCAACCTGGCCGAGTCTGGTTTTGGGTGGAAGCTGCGGCGTGACCAGAGCGGTGTGGCCATCTCTCGTGATACAGCCCAGCCGCGTGCCGGAGCTTACAGCCTACGGGTTGAATGGAAAGGTAACTCAAATCCAGCCGACGCGGTGGTCTCCCAGTTCGTGCTCGTTTCTGCCAAGACGCGTTACCGTCTGCGCTTTGCGGTACGGACCGAGGAAATCGTCACTGGGGGCCTGCCATTGATAGTTGTGACGGATGTATCCGGCAGCGCTCCTGTGCCCATGGCGTCATCTGCCTCCTTACCGGCGGGCACGAACGGGTGGCAGGAACTCACTCTAGAGTTTGCCACCGGCGACACGGCTCGCGCCGTGCTTATTGGTCTGCAGCGGCAGAGTTGTCCGAGCGGTCCCTGCCCCATCTTCGGACGCTTGTGGCTGGATACATTCACCTTCGAGAGAGTAACGGGATAGACAAAGACAGCTTTCGCGCCAGAGATGGGCGTGTCCAAAGTTTGGTACACATGGAGATTCCTTTCGTACCTTAGCCGTGGAAGGGTTGTGACGCCCGCCGCAGGGCCTTATCTGTTTAAGCAAGAACAAAGGACGTGGGAGCACAGCGAAGTAAGCAATTCCCGTTTGCTGAAACCATGCTCCCATTGGGGAGGGTGCGGCCACCCACTCGCGTGGGCGGGTCACTCTCCTGGCGGGGAAGCCCTTGGGAGTGGTCTCGCACTCGCCGACTTCCCCGCTTTTTATTTAACTGCCGAAAGCCTCGGAGCTTTTGGTTGACAACGACAGCGGCCACACTCTCTGCGGCCTCAGGTTAGTGCCCATCGTTATTGACCCAATCGAAACAACCGCGCTTCACTTAACCTCGAACCCACCATCTGACCGCTCGCTCTGTCAGGAATGCACCCGCGTTGAGCAGAGCGGCGAACAATAACTAGCCCAGAGCCGGACGAGGCAGTGCGCGCCTTCAGCACGCTCTCTGTCTGTCCCCAGTCGAGTCTTTATCCCGCTCGTTACCGGTCGCGGTTCTGTACGTCGTGTTGAGGGTGTTGGAGGCGGCGATCGGAATCGAACCGATGAATAAAGGTTTTGCAGTTCGACCGGGGCCACTGTCACTGAGTGTCATGGAGTGTTATAGGCCGGTATTTATTGATCTTTTCGAAAGGCCCTGTTACTCGGTAATACTCAAAATCGCTCCAGACCCCCCACAAAAGTCCCCACAGTGAAATTCAAGATTTTCTTATGCCGCTTTCGACGTTGGGACTCGTTTGATGCGCTCGTACTCTGCGCGTCGAGCGTGATGCGTGTCCCAGAGATCGACGTCCTGCTGTAAACCCAGCCACATCTCCGGCGACGTGCCGAAGGCGCGCGCCAAGCGGTGGGCCATGTCAGTAGTCACAGGCCTGCGCTCGTGTAGTATCTCGCTCACCGTGCGTCGCGAGACGCCCAGCAACCGCGCAAGCTTATCCTGCGTCAATCCTGCTGCCGGCAAGACATCCTCGCGCAGAATCTCGCCAGGATGCGTTGGTCGTCTCTTTCGATTGTTCAGCCAATTGTTCGGCATCGATCAATTCCTCAGTGATAATCTTCAAGGTCAACGTCGAAAGCGTCTTCCCCTTCGAACGTAAACGTCACGCGCCAGTTGCCGCTAACCGTGACGCTCCAAGTGTCAGCGCGATCGCCTTTCAGCCGATGCAAACGATAACCCGGCAAGTTCATGTCTGCTGTAGTACGAGCACGGTTAAGCACATCTAACTGCCTGCGCAAACGATCAGCAAGGTTGGGGGATACTCCGCGCTGTTCACCCGTCTCAAAGAGCCGCTTCAGTCCCTTATGGCGAAAGCTCTTTATCACGCGACGTAAGTGTAATGTGCGGAGTTACATTCAAGCAAGAGGCGACAGTATGTAGGTGTTTTATAGAATTGGAGGCGGCGATCGGAATCGAACCGATGAATAAAGGTTTTGCAGACCTCTGCCTTACCACTTGGCTACGCCGCCCAAGAGAGACGAAAGAAAAGGCGGAAGGGTGAAGAGTCGTCGTGTTTTTCAGTTTGCAGTCTTCAGGCCCGAACCGCATTAGCGGCTACAACACTGAAAACCAAAAACTGAAAACCGATTCTTCATCCTTCCGCCTTCGATCTTTCGAACTTGGAGCGGGAGACGAGACTTGAACTCGCGACCCTCGCCTTGGCAAGGCGATGCTCTACCACTGAGCTACTCCCGCTTTTCTAACGAGTTTCGATTCTAATGATTCAAAGTGGGTTGTCAAGGTAGCCAAGTACGACAAACTTCAGTTTGTCGATGACCGAGGTCTGCTCTCTCGTTCAGAGGACGACAAACTGAAGTGTGTCGAACATTTCCTACGGTTGCGGTAAGGGCTTCGCCAACACACCTGCGATAAAATCCGTCAACCCGGCATCCGAAGTTTCGTGTCGGAATTTGTAGAAGTCCGTCAACGTTTGCATCCACGCCGTCTTCGCCCTTTGGTTCTGCGGATCGTTTCCGGCCAGCGCTACTGCCCGCGCATATGCATCGATGATCTTATCGACAACTTTGTTGAGGTTATCCAAAGCGGCTTTGCTTTCCGGCGTCTCGGCCTGGTTCGCGAAGCGCGCGCCGTAATCCGCCGAGAGCTTCTTGTACGGGCCGCTCTGATAAGCGACCGCCAGATAATAATAAGTCGATGGCGCGGTCTTGCGATCGCTGTCAATCTGTGCCGCTCTGATCAAAGCAGCTAACGCCTCGTCGGGATTGGTCTTGTGTAGGTAGACACCGATGGCATAGTTCAGAGAGGCCAGCACGTCTTCTTTATTTTTGAAAGGACTCCAACTGTCCGGGGCTTTGCCTGATTCAATTAGCTGGATGGCCCGGCGCGCATGCACAGCCGCCTCCGCGTTGAAGGTCTCGTTCTTGGATTCGGTGGTCGCGATAACTGCGCTGTAGCCGAGCGGGATCAGAACCTTGACGTTCGCGGCATCGTCGTTGAGGACTTGCCTGGCCTGCGAGTACGCGTCAGCGAATTTCTTCTGGGTAATGGCGTCCAGCAGGCGCTGCTCGCGATCTGCTTTTTCGGCCGCCAACTTTCGGACTCGCTCGTCGTCCTCGTACGCGGGTATCCAAACCTTGAAGTAGCGCGTGTACTGATCGTCTTCCTTGCCGTAACGGCGCATGTATTCTTTCGCGGCCTCGTAGGCCAGCGCGGGGTTCGGCTCGCGGTTCTCGACGAATTTCTTGTAGGTGTTCACCTTTACTTCATCGTCGGTTTCCTGAGCGGCCGTGTTAGGCCGTGGCTGCGCCTGCAAGCGAGGGGCGCCGAAGGACGCGATTGCGAAAGCGAAAAGCAGAAGGAATGTTGCGCGATGTCTCATCAACTGGGAATGCCTCCCGAAAAATATTCGCGAACTTGGATGCAGAAAATCAAAAGAACGTCTAAACCGGTGATTTTAGCAGAAGAACAGTCAGAACCGCCTGCGGTAGCGGGCGGGCCGTTATTCTCCGCTACTCACTCAAATAGGTGCCATATGTGCGAAAGGTAATTAAGTAAGCGAGCGGGATGTCCGTGTCGTTCCACATAGCGTGGCTCTGGGGCCCGCCCGCTCTGACTTAGGGCACGCGCGCTCTGACTTAGGGCCCGCCCGCTACCGCAGACGGTTCTGACTTAGGGCACGCGCGCTCTGACTTAGGGCCCGCCCGCTACCGCAGGCGGTTCTGACCTAGGGCCCGCCCGCTCTGACTTAGGGCACGCGCGCTCTGACTTAGGGCCCGCCCGCTACCGCAGGCGGTTCTGACACTGCCGGCGCGGGCAAGTCCACAATTTCCCAGGCCGCCCGATTTCTTAGCAGCGACGACATCAGCGCGGCGTGCAAGAGGTGTCCGCTGCGTTCAGCCTTGACGCGGCCCATCAGCACCATCCCCAGGAGGGCGAAGTCGCCGATGATGTCCAGAATCTTGTGGCGCACAAACTCATCGGGAAAGCGCAGACCGTTTTCGTTCAGCATGCCATGCTTGGTGAGCACGATCGCGTTATCAAGTGAGCCGCCCTGAATCAGATTAGCGCGCCGCAGAGCTTCGACTTCCTCGACGAATCCAAACGTCCGCGCCGAAGCAATGTCGTGTGCGAACGAACCATTATCCAAAATAATCGAACGATGCTGGACACCGATCAGCGGATGCGGAAAGTCTATGACGCAATCAATCTCGAAAGCGTCGGCTGGTTCAATGCTGATGCGGCGATTGCCTGCTTCGACGCCCACGGTTTCCCGCACCATCAACGCGCGCCGCGCCGTCGATTGCTCCGCGATGCCGGCGCTCTCGATCATTTCGGCAAACGCTTCAGCCGAGCCATCCATGATCGGAACTTCGAGGTTATCGACGTCGATGTACGCGTTATCGACGCCACAGCCGCGCAGCGCCGCGAGTAGGTGCTCGACGGTCGAAAGCATCACGCCCGTGCGCATCAGCGTCGTGGCATAACTGCAATGCGCGACTGATTCGACCGTCGCGGGAATTTCGAACCCGCCCAGATCGGCGCGGCGAAAAACGTATCCGGTATCGGGTGGCGCAGGGAGCAAACGGACCTGCACCGGAACCGCCGTGTGCAATCCGATTCCGTTCGTCTCGACTTCAGCGGCCAGCGTGGTTTGTTTCAAGATGATAGCTTGTGAGTTCTTCCTGACGAAGGATTCTGATTCGCGGAGCGGAATTCATAGCGCAAGCCTTGTGCCTCTTCAAACTCATGGAGATTGCGGGGTCGGGGAACTCTCTTGTGGCGGGCGCGCCACGTAATATTCTTTCGGTGCTTCAAATTCGCCACGCAGTGAGCTGCCGAGAGAACCCTTGTGCAGATTGCGATGCAAGCAAGAAAAGCAAATTGACACTCTGAAACCACGACCCTATCATCGATCCACAATGCCGCAAAAAGGATCTTCCGCCGGCGAGAAGCCGGCTGAGCGAGTCTTTCTCATCGACTCGATGTCCCACATCTTTCGCGCGTTCTATGCGCCGATGGCCAATCGCGCCGCGCCGCTGCAAACTTCAAAGGGTCAGGTCACCCAGGCGATCTTTATCTTCACAAACATGTTGCGCAAACTCTTGTCTGACGAGAAACCAAAATACATCGCCGCCATTTTCGAGTCGAAAGAGAAAACGTTTCGGCACGAAGCGTTCACTGAATACAAAGCCAACCGGCAACAGATGCCCGACGATCTAGCTTCACAGATGCCTTACATCAAGCGGCTCTGCGAAGCTTACAACGTGCCGACGATCAGCGTCTCCGGCTTTGAAGCCGACGATGTGATCGGCGCGCTGGCGATGCAGGCGGCGGACCAGGGTCTGCAGGCAGTTATCGTTTCCAACGACAAAGACATGTGCCAGCTAGTACGCGATCCGCTCATCGTTTGTATGCGACAGAATTCGCAAGTCATCAAGCGCAAGGAGCCTGTGCCGCCGATCGAGTGGTGCGACGAAGCCTGGGTCGAGAAAAAGTTTGGCGTCACGGCGGCGCAGGTGGTGGATTTGCTGGGCCTGATGGGTGATTCCGTTGACAACATTCCCGGCGCGCCCGGCATCGGCGCAAAGGGCGCCGTGCAGATCATCCAAACCTACGGCTCGATTGAAAACGCGCTCGCCCACTGGGAAGAAGTGAAGCACAAGACCTATCGCGAGTCGCTGCATAACAACGTTGAGTTGATTCGGAAGTCGCGCGAGCTGGCGCAAATCCGCACCGACGTTGACGTGCAACTCGACCTGGTTCAACTAAAAGCCCAACCACCGGATCGCGCCGCCGCTTACGAGTTGTTTCGCGAACTTGAGTTTACCGCGCTAACGAATGAATTCGCTGACGGCGCCGCGGCAACCGCCAGCGTCGCGAGCGAGCGAAAGTATTCGGTCGTGCGGAACAAGGTCGAACTCGACAAACTGATTCAAGGGCTGTGGGAAGCTGAGCACGTCGGCATCGCCATCTCAAATTCTTCACCGACGGGCGCGGGCCAGCAGCAAAGTACCCGGGACGATCACGGAGCTAGCGGCATAGCGTTCTCTCGAGCTGCCGGCTATTCAGCTTTCGTCGATCTGGAAAAGTTCGTTGAAGGCAAAGACGCGGCCATCGGATCGTTGCGCGAGTTGTTTGCCAACGGCTTGCTGGAAAAGTCCGTGCACGACTTGAAACGCGCGGTCGCGTTGTTGGCGCCGCTCGGGGTCGAATTGGCGGGCGTGGCGGACGACACACTGATCGCGGCATACGTTCTCGACCCGACGCGGAGCAAGTACGAACTCAACGATCTGGCGCGCGAAGCCGTGGGCGCGGAAGGCGGTGGCCCGCCATACGAAGGCTGGACCGAAGCTGCATGGCAAGCGGCAGAGGCCGCGGATTTCACCGCGCAGGTAGCGAAACATCTGCGCCAGCGAATTGACGAGAAAGATCTCGGCCGCATCTATCGCGAAATCGAATTGCCTTTGGCGCCTTTGCTCTACCGGATCGAACGCGCCGGCATGCGCGTCGATACGAAAGTGCTCGCTGATCTGTCTCAGCATCTTGGTGAAGAGCTGGCTAAGCTTACCGATCAGATCTGCAAGTTGGCGGGAAGGGAATTCAATATCAACTCGCCCAAGCAAGTCGGGGAAATCTTTGAAGAACTGAACATTGGTTCGGGTCGCAAGACTTCGACAGGCCGAGTTTCGACGAGCAAGGCCGTGCTTGAAGAACTGGCGCTCACGCATGAATTGCCCCGTCTGATTATTGATTATCGCGAACTGGACAAGTTGAAGAGCGTCTATACCGACGCGTTGCCGCATCAGATCGCCGCCGATGGCCGCATCCATGGGCAGTTGAATCAAACCGTGGCAGCGACGGGACGTCTGTCGTCAAGCGATCCGAACCTGCAGAACATTCCGATTCGCACTGAACAGGGCCGGCGCATACGCGCTGCGTTCGTCGCGGAAAAGGGAAACAAACTCATCAGCGCCGATTATTCGCAACTTGAACTGCGCCTGCTCGCGCATATCACCCGCGACGAAGTGATGCTCGATGCTTTTCAGAAAGGCGACGACATACACAATCGCACCGCTCGTCTGGTGTTCAATGCGAAGACAGACGAAGAGCTGAAAGAAGCGCGCCGCTTCGCGAAGATTGTGAACTTCGCCATCGCTTACGCGATCGAGCCGTGGGGTTTGTCGCAGCGCGTCGGCATCAGCCGTCAGGAAGCACGCAAAGTGATCGATGACTACTACGCAACTTACAAAGGCGTGCGCCGCTACATGGACGAGATTCCGGTGCAAGCACGCGAACATGGATACGTGCGTTCGCTGTATGGCCGCATACGCCCGTTGCCGGGCATCAATGATCGCAACGCTAACATTCGCCGCGCCGCCGAACGCGAAGGTATCAACATGCCCATTCAGGGAACGGCCAGCGACATCGTGAAGATCGCGATGCTGAATGTCGATGAGGCTTTCCGGCGCGAGGGCCTGAAGGCGAAAATGTTGATGCAGGTGCACGACGAGTTGCTGGTCGAGTGTCCGGCGAACGAAGCCGATAAAGTTGCAAAGACCCTGAAACGCGAGATGGAAGCCGCAGTTAAGCTAGACGTGCCGCTGATTGCAGACACCGGCGTGGGTGACAATTGGATGGACGCGAAGAAGCAGTAGGCAGAAGGCAGAAGGCAGCAGGCAGTAAGCAGTAAGCAGTAGGCAGAAGGCAGTAAGCAGTAGGCAGAAGGCAGCAGGCAGTAGGCGGTAAGCAGTAAATAGTCTTCACGCTGAAGGCGTGAAATAAAATAGCCTGGGGTAGAGCGCGCAGCGCGGCACCCCAGGATCGGCAGCCCCCATTTGTTTTCTTTTGAGCCCGCGCAGCGGGCGACAGAAAACAACAGGTACGAATGAGCGAGCCAACGCTCGGCGCATTTTTCAATTTTCAATGCTTTTGAATGATCCCTTAGCTTGAATGACCCCAACTAATGTCCAAGCCTAATCCAACCCAACCACCAGACGGTGAAGTCGTCTTTCGCCGCGCCATCCCGGGAGGTGAGAGTTCGGGAAGCGGGATGCGCGTGGCTCGTCTGGATCCGACGCTTGGGCCGTTGGTGATCGGTTTCGCGGTGTTACTGATTCTGGTAATCGTGCTTGGTAACCTGAGCGTGCGGCGCGTGGAAGACACCAGCCGGCGGGCGTTTGATCTCGAACGTCAGTATTCGAACCGTTCCGCGCTGCTTTTGCAGATCCGCGTAGGGCTAACCAAACTCGACACCCAAGCGCGCGATCGCATGGAGGCAATTGCCCGCCGTGAACTAAAACCACCTTTCGATCTGCGCCTGGACACAGCCCGCGGTGACGTCAACAATCTGCTGCCGTTACTGGATCATCCTCCGCTTTCGGAGTTGCCCAAGTGGCGGGATTTTCGCAATGACCTCGCCGCCTATGTCGAGATCACCAAAGACTCTGTTCGCTATTCTCAGGAAGGCTTTGCCAAGTTTCGGGACGTTGATGCCGGGTTGAACGGCATCATCAAAGATTCGACGGGCGAACAACTTCAACTGTTTGAGCGCACGGAGGCGATGCAGAAGGGCGCGGCCCGATCGATCCGATCGTGGACCTTAATCGCGGTGCTGCTCGGGTTGTTTGTGGCCGCTGCGACCATCTGGCAGGTGCAACGCCGCTTTCGCCAAACGCAGAAAAGCGCGGAAGCGGCGCGCCGCGAACGCGGATTTAGTACGCAAATGTTGGAAGGCATGGTCAGCGCGATCGCCGCGATCGATCGCCACGATCGCATCCGCAGCGCCAACAGCGCCTTCTTCAACATCTTTTCAAATGCGTCGATCGGAGCATCAATTCACGATCAGGTTGCGGCGCCTGACGGCGTCAAACTGCTCGAAGCCGCGACTGCTTCTCAGGTCGAAACCGCCACATATCAAGGCCGCCGCACACTGAACGAAGACGGCGGCGCGCGCACCTTTGACGTCTATTCCTCGCCGCTGGAAATCGATGGCGAGCGCGGGCAGATTCTGACCCTGGTCGATGTTACCGAAGCTGCGAAATCCGAAGCTGCGTTGCGTCAGTCGGAAGCGCTCACCGCAGTCGGCGAAGCCGCGGCGCAACTGGCTCACGAAATCAAGAACCCGCTGGGCAGCATTCGTCTGGGCGTCGAGATGTTGCGCGAGTACGCCGTAAGTGATGACGCCGTGAGGACCATCACCCTGGTTGAGCGGGGCATTCATCATCTGAACAAGCTGGTCGTTGACGTTACGCAGTTTTCGCGACGCCGACAGATCGAGCGATCTGAAGTTGATCTGCATGAACTGATCGATTTCAGTCTGGAGTTGGTTGCCGATCGGGTGCAGGAGAAAGAGACGCCGATTGAGCGGAGCTTCGCTCCGAACGCGATTCGCGGGAACTGGGATGGCCAACAGCTACGCGAAGTCCTGGTCAACTTGCTGGGAAACGCGATCGACGCGAGCGAGTCTAAGTCAGCAGTCAGAATATCTACGTCGTTGCTCGAAGCTGGTTCCAGCTCCACTTCGAAGGGAAGTGTGGGGACGCTGGCGAAGGAACGCGCGCGCATCGTCATCGAGGATCAAGGCACCGGCATGGACGCGGAGACGCAGTCGCGTTTGTTCGAGCCATTCTTCACCACCAAGAAACGGGGCACTGGGCTGGGACTGTCGATCGCCAGACAGATCATCGATAGCCACGGTGGGACAATCAAAGTTGAGAGTGAGGCGGGGAAGGGAAGTAGCTTTCGGATTGAGCTGCCGCTAAAGCCGGTTGACCCAGGGCAATAGCCCGAACGTGAGGGGGCGTGTTTCCGCTCCCTCTGGGAGAGGATTAAGGTGAGGGCATAACGCGAACAATATTCCGTCATTGATTCATCACGCTGAAGGCGTGACAGACAGTAGCCGGTGGTCGAAGACCACCGGAATGCGATAGAAAAGATCCTTTTGCACCCTGAAAGGGTGCGAGAGTCTGGCACCCCTTCAGGGTGCGAAAGAGAATTGATTCCGACCGGAGGTCTGCGCTTCGCTTCGACCTCCGGCTACTTTCTCCGCAACCCTCCGGGTCGTATCCCCAAAAGGTTCGACGCTTTGCCCTTCGCGCCGGCTTTTCTATTTACCATTCCCGATTTACGATTCACCCATCGTGATTACCTGTTTCCTGCGCTACACGATCAATCCGGATCAGCTGCCGGCGTTTGAGCATTACGCGCGCGTTTGGATGCGTTTGATCGAGAAATACGGCGGCACGCATCATGGCTATTTCATCCCCGGCGATGGCCCACCCCCGGCGGCCTTCAGCTTTCCCGGTATCAGTGAAGCTGGCCCCGACAATGTTGCCATGGCGCTATTCAGTTTTCCCAGCGTCGAGGCCTATGAAAGATACCGCCGGGAAGTTAAGAACGATCCCGAGTGTGCCGCGATTACTCACCACTACGAACAAACAAAATGCTTCACAAAGTATGAACGCGTCTTCATGAGAGCGGTACAGAATCACGACTCGTCGGGGTAGCGGGTGGTGTCCGCTCCCTCTGGGAGAGGATTAAGGTGAGGGCCTAGCGCGAACCACACTTCCTTTCTTTTTCATAACGCTGAAGGCGTGAGATGTATGCTGTGGAGTCTTCCTTGGGTTCTGCTTCCTTCGCCCGGGGCTTCATACGGCCCGCCTGCTTAGCAAGTTCATTCATCAAGCCGCCCCATGAAATAAGAATAGCCTAAGGGCCAATCTGTCGCCCGCTAAAGCGGGCTTTGAAAAACAAAATGAACTTGATCCAGGGGTGGCGCGCTGCGCGCTTACCCTTGGCTACTTTCTGTCACGCATTCAGCGTGATGAATCGCAGCTTCGGTGCGCCTAGAGTCGCTCTACACCTTCCTTTGGTTCCACCGTGATGTTTTTGAAACGCGCCATGCGCACCAGGCCCGGCACGGCGCCTTTCACTTTTGAAACGAACTTTCGCTCGGTGTAGTGCACGTCAACTTTTGGATCCTTGCGGGCCTGGGAGAATTTGGCGGCGAGTTGGGCGGCTTCGATCAGAGTCCGATGCGGAACCTCTTTGCGCGTCGGGTTGCGCACGACGACATGCGAACCGCCATAGTCAGCCGCGTGCAGCCAGAGATCGTTAGGCTTTGCGATCTTGAAAGTCAGATGATCATTGTCGCGTGACGTGCGTCCCACCAGAATCTCAAGAGCGTCCGATGAAACGTAACGACGCACGCCGGGGATACGCTTGGACCCACCCGCTAACGCAGGTGGTACTGACAAGAGCTTTTGCCCGCCCGCATCCACCACCCCACGCGGGCTGCCCGCGCGGGGACCCCGGTCCGCAGGCGGTTCTGACAAGAGCCTTGACCCACCCGCTGACGCAGGTGGTACTGACAGATCTCGTTGCGCGATCGCCTCTTCCAGCGACTCCTGTTCTGATTTGAGTGCGCCAAGTTGGGTTCGGGTCGCCTCGATTCTTGCATTGATTTGTTTGACCGCGCGCTTTGAGCGCGAATAAAGCGCGAATCGGCGTTCGGCCTCCTGCGGCAGCGTAACCTTCTCGTCCAACTCAATTTCAATCAACGGGGCGTCAGCAGAGAAGTAGTCGATCAACTTAACGCGGTTGTGGCTGCGTTTGGCGGTGCTGAGATTAGCCAAAAGCAAATCGCCCAGACGCTTCTGTTGCTCGGCGTCGGCGTGGCTGGCCAGGTCCGCTTGCAGTTGCTTGAGCAGTTTTTGCTGGCGCGAGACACTCTTGCGCAATTCTGCGCGCGCAGTTGACGCCTGTGTGTCGAATGCCTGTTGAGTTAGTAGTGCGCTGTAGTGGTGGTCAAGCGCCGCCGAGAGGGAATCAAACTGTCCGGCAAGAAACAACTCTAACAGTGTGCCGGTCTCGCCCTCCCTTACAGCCCCCACCCCAGCCGGGCTGCCCGTCTGGGGACCCCGGGTCGGGCTACTGCCCCGGACTTCGCCTGCGCCGGCTAGTCGGTATTCTTCGCCGACTTGCTGGCCGGCGCCGCGCGCAGAGCGAAGCTGATGCGTGATGGCGCCGCGCGAATCCAGCAGGAATAGATTCGCGGACCGCCCAGTTAACTGAGCGATGAGCGTCCGCGCTATGGGCATTTCGTCCCGGCCGGCGAATCGGAAACGTACAACGCGGTCGGCCGAATCCTTCTCAAGCGAACTCAAGGTTGCGCCGGCAAGTTCCTTTCTCAGCGCCAAAACGAATTGGTTCGAAGGCGTGCTTTGCTTTTCGAGATCGCGAACGCGGCGTTTGATTAGATAGAGGCGTGGCAAGCCGGGCTCGACACTGATGAAGAGATAACCGTCGCGCAGACGGAAGTCGATCGCCAGCGATAGCGGCCCGAGTTGAAAGATCTTTCCCGGCTGGCGACCCAGCAAGAGTGGTTCGATTTCGCCGACGATCGCTTTGATGGATTCGGAGTCCATGGTTTCCGAAGAGGGAAGTTAGCACAAACACCGGCAGCGATGCCGGTGAACCGCAGCCAGATAGTATCTTGATTTGTGACCATGATGATGCAGTCAGTACCGAGAGCGGTAGCGACCGGGTCTCAATTCACGGTAAGGTCGAGTTTGCCATGCCCAGAACCCGGTCGCTACCGCTCTCGGTACTGACCTCACCACTCAACCGATCCGCTGCGCTCCAAAGCAAAAAGGCGAAAGCCAAACGACTCTCGCCTCAAACAAAATGAAACTCGGAACCGCGCTAGATCTTAACGACTATAGTCTTTGAGATCCGATCATGAATCGTCCGGCCCTCGCGATCGATCAGCGCATAGAGTATGCCGAAGCCTAAGGTAGCGAGTGAAAAAATGTAAGCCACTGCGCGCTTCGTGGCTTGTCCTCCGGTAGGAATGAGTCCAGTCCGAACATCGATAGTCCGCAACGAAAGCAGACGCATGCCCAACGTTCGTCCGGTGAGGGCGATTGTGACAGTTAGATACGCGAACATTATGATGACCGCACCGCCGCCCATCGCCGCAAGCAGGCGTGGGTCGGAGCTAAAGGCATTGAACAGCTCGATGCCAGCAATGACCGGAGCGGCCAAAAGGGCCACGGCGAAGAGATCAAAAACCGCTGCAATCACTCTGCGCCAGTTACGGGCACGGTCGCCGCGCGTATCCGCGGCTATCACCGGGACGGACAAAGAGGTTTCGAGGTACGACAGCGCCGAATTCTCGATACTTTCCGAAATCACGCGAACCTGTTTACGTTTTGGAGCCTCAACTGCTGATTCCTCAAAGGCCGGCGGCGGAGGTACCACAACCAAATTTCGTTTTCTTGGCACCGCCTCGGCTGCCTGATCGACCGAAGCTTGCAGGTCCGGCAATCCATCGGTGACCGGAGCGAGAGCCATGGCAGCCGCCGTGCCCGTGCCACCAATCGCAGAGTCTGATCTGCGTGCGCGCTCGAGGCGCTCGAGCACTCTCGACACGATCGGATTCATCACCTGCTGTTCCCGATCGGGCACAAGTTCAAGCTGAGCCGATGGCAGCGTGCAGGAAAGGACTCCGCTTTCCAGTGCTGCTGTTGCGGCCTCGGCCGCTTCGCGCGCGCGTAGCTCTTGCACTTCACGTACGCGCTGACTTAACTGCTTGCGCCACTCAGGCACAACCCGCGTTACTCCGGGAAACTCGATCAATGTCGATCGCTCCGGCTCGGTCGGCTGCGGGCGCAATTCAACGGCGGCGCCTCCGTCACGGTTGGGCTGCCGCCGCGCATCACGTCGCGCGATCATTTTCTCCTTGACAAGATCAGAAGAGACTTCTGGCATCGCTGTCGGCGATTCCGAAACGGGGCAGGTATCTTCGTGCGCTACGCCACAAGAGCAAGGCTGCATAGCAAGGGCCTCAGTTGGCTCGATAAATCAAGACAGGGATGGACCGAATCTTTGGAACACCCAAGCCTGTCGCGCAGTCGGGCCGGATGGTATCAGACTTTACTTTAACTAGTCAACGAGAAAATATAGCAGGGCTTGAGGTTGTCTGGGGTCGGCCAACCATTGAAAATTGAAAACTGAAAAGTGCAAATTGCAAATTGGGCGGGATCGAGCATCGTCAATTTGCAGTTTTCATTTCTCAATTTTCAGTTTGAGATTTCTGGTAACGTATGATGGGTGCAAGACGCGCCAACTACAGCGGCTGTCGTCCCGCGAATCCAGCTTCAACGTCATGCCACCATTCAAGCTGATCGCCTTCGTCCGCTTTCCAGCAAAGGAGAACGACGCGTCCATCGCGCATAGACGGAAAATCGATCAAGCCGTTCGCATAGTCTTTCAATTGCACGCCGAGACTTTCCAACTGACCGGCGCCCAGCGACATCTCGATTAATAGCCGCGCATATTGTGATCCTTTTTTCATTCCGCCGCCACCGTTTTCAGCACCATCGGCGGCCAGCTTGGCGGTGTTCTTGAAAGAACCTAAACGGCGGTGCGATCGCTGAATGGATTTCACGATCGGACGAACGCTCGGAAGTAGAGAGTTGGCTTCTTCGGGGGTGAACAGCTTCATACTGGGTACGCACGCTTCCAGCGTGCCTGAGCGAGGGTGCAAATGAAGCACGCTGGAAGCGTGCGTACCCAGGCCGAAGCTCATTCTACTGATTTGCCGAACGGGGCGCTACTTGACGGCGGCCGACGTGCGGCCGGCATCGCTGTTGGGTATGTAGTAGCCACGCCGGGCACTCACTTCTACTTTGCGCTGCTTGCCCTTGATGTCGAGCGCTTTGACTCGCACGTCGAGCTGATGTATGCGGCCATCGTCTTTCTCGTCTTCGCGGAGCGCAAAGCCGAGGCTGTAGCGCGCGGTCAGATTCCCGATGATTTTGGCGAGCCCCGCGCCATAGTCTCTAACGCGACCAACGTGCACGGCTTCGCCGCCGCTTTGTCGGGCCAGCCGCTTCGCACTGCCGGCCAGGCTTATGCCGGTCCATCCAATTAGCGGTTGACCGAGAGGCAGAAGAAACTTGTAGAGCGTGCGCATGTCCACGGTCAGGGTATTGAAAATCGCGTTCTGCCGAATCAGAATCTGTTCGGTCGCGTCGCGGTCTTCGTAGAAGATCGGCGCGATACCGTCGGACAGCCAAACTATCGCGGCCTGCGAGTTGGGACGTTTTTCTTCCGCCAGGTGAGTCGCGTCGCGGGTGGCCCCAGCCATGTCATAAATATCATCCAGTTGAATCGTCACGTCTCCGTTCTTGCTTACCCGCTTCACATTTACTGAACCGTCTTTCATGATCGTGCGAGTGATGACCGCGCCATTCTTTCCCTTGATCGTTTCAGTTTCGACTACGTCAGTCTCGGATTTGCTCTTCGCCTGGTCGTCAGCTTTCTTCTGATCGGGTTCTGACGTGACGTTAACGGTGGCGCTGCTTTTCGCTGAATTCTTCTCATCCTTTTTCGCCGCTTCGTTAGCGGTCGACTGAGACGCGGACGCTACCAGCGCCGGCACGCGAGCCAAAGCCGAGTCTAGTTGTGCACGATCGTGGGTGAAATCCGTCAGCCAGATGGCCTTGCCATTTCTGATCGCGGCCGTCTTATCATCTACGGTGTTCAGGTTAATCGCGAGGATAGCGACTTCGTCACCCTCTGGGAGCTTAGCCAGTTCGTCAACCATCGCCTTACGCACTTCTTCGCGTTTCAGAAAGCGACCGGCGCCGTCGTCGCGCAAATCCAGAATCAGAACCAAGGCGAGCGGCTTGCGTGCCTGACCTTCACGCGTGAAGTAAGAAATCTTACGCGGCTGGCCGTCGTCGAGCACTTCGAAGTTATCGGCACTGAGATTAGAGATGTTTGTTCCGGTGCGCTTGTCCTTTACCAGCGCGTCCATGAAGACAACGCGGGTGCGCACCTTAATGACTTCCGCGACTTCCTGAGCAGAAATCACCGGCGCAATAAGCAGAACGAGCAGAAGCATCACCCCAAGGCGCGAAGGCGCGGCGAGAAAACGCAGGGGTTGAGAAATCAAAGCGTCTTTGCCACTTTGCGCCGTGGCGCGAGTTGTAATTTGAGTAGGTGAATTCATGTTGGGTGCTCCTCATGCTTGCCCTCCCTTACGGTCGGGCTTCTGACACAATCACCAACGCGACTAAGGGTCGCTCATAGCGGCGTCATCGGCCAACGCTTTGCCCATTTCGCTCGGATCTTTCATTAGCATCGCCATCACATCGGGCGCGACTGTTGCCAGCACGACGGTAGCTTCGTGCCGCTCGATGGTCACAATCAGCACGTGGAACTTCGCGCCGGCGTCGCGCATGTAGATGTAAGTTTGCTCTTCGTCTTTCGCGGACAGCGTCTGGATCAATTGCGACCAGTTATCCTTGAGCGTGTTCTGCATCGACGATTTGAAGTTGGCTATTTGGCCACGCGAGTCGAACTCCTGATCTTCAAATAGAGCGAGTCTCACGCTGCCGGCATCCGCCAGGCGTTTGTAGTCGCCGCCCTTGATTCGCGCGACGGTCCTGGTGGCCTTCATTCCCGCGCGCGCGAGCAGCGGAATGCTTTCATGCTTGACGTGATAGAACTGCTCGATGACTTTCACGACGGCGTCAAAGTCGTCGCCACGAGCAAAGGTGCTGTCGATCGGCGAACAGATAATCGTCGCGATGATCAGCCCAACGATGGTGAGTTTCGTCCTCATCGCAGCTAGTTGTCCTTCTTGGGCTTCCTTCGATCGAGTCCGAGGCCGGGTATGCCAAACTGGCCTTCAAGTCTGCCGAGCTTCTCGAGGTTGACCGGGCCGACGATGTTCACGACCGTGAACTCTTTCGGGTCGGCGCTGATGACGGCGAGGCCTTCGATCTGATCGCCCTGCATCATCAAATAGACCTCAACGTTGTCGCCATCCGTCTTGCTGTTGACTGAGACAATTTTGCTCCAGCCACGAAGCTGGGACCTGACGGACTCGACGTCGGCCTGCGTATACTCGCCGGCCTTCTCGAAATCGAAGCTTTTGACGTAGATGCCTTTCAGGCCCTTGAGAATTTCTTTGACCTCGGCATCGTCTTTGTCGGAAAAGATCCTGGCCGCGGTCGCCATCAAGCGTTCGTCAAGGCTCACGTCCACGGTTTCTTTCGCCTTGTTGGCCAAGGAATCGAGCTGGCTCAATTGCAGTCGGGCGCCTTGCGCGTGGGCAGCGACGGCGCCACCGGCCAGCAACAGCAGAACTGCCGCGAGTCTCAATGAAGGTTGGAAGAGGGTTTTCATAATTCATTCATCCTATCTTGTGTTGATTGCGAATTGGGTTAGGCGTCGGCAAGCCCTGCGTCCTTCTTTGCGCGACGTTAAGTTTGGCGCTGACCAGACGGAGCGCGACCAGCACCTGCTCTTTCTCAGCGAGTTCCGTCGGTGTTAGTTGCGGCGTGGCGGGAGTCTTATAGCGAGCCTGCAGAGTACGAGTTGCACGATAGCGCTTTTGGGTGACGGGAATTGAGTTTGGGCTAACGACCGCTTGTTCGGGCTGACGTGGCAGCGGAGATTGTGGCTTCTCGATTGCTTTCGGAGCAGGCTGCTTCACTTCGAACGACGGTGCTACCTGCCGTTGCCTGAATGCGATCCAAAGACCGAGGGCGATGGCGACCAAAGCAATCGCCGCAGCCATCGCCACCAAGGGATAGAGGCCCCGACGACGTTCGATTCGGAGCTGTGCCGGAATCTGCAGCAGCTGCGGTTGATAACGCAGCGTGCCAAGCGTTTCCTCAAGCTCCTGAATGTCCGGATCGATCTCGCCGGAACGATCCCAAAGGTAGTTGTTGTCCATAATCAATTCTCCGAGCCCTCCCTCACGGTCGGGCTACTGCCCCGGCTCACCCGCCCGCTACCGCAGGCGGTTCTGACACGCCCATCTTCTCGCGCAGCATCTTCACGCCGCGATGCAAATTCACTCTGACGGATGCCGGCGTCAGTCCGGTGCGCGATGCGATTTCCGGTCCGGTCATGCCTTCGACGAATCGCAGCACCAGAGTTTCGCGATACGCCTCCGGCAGGCTGCGAATCAAGCCTAGGATCTCAGTGGCGGTCCGGTTAGGCGACTCTGTCACGGCTGTCTTCTCGGTGACTTCCACGGTCTCTCTCGAGCTGCGATAAAAATCCATGGCGCGGTTTCGCGTAATCATCGCCAGCCATCCGCCGAATGCTCCGGCGTTGCGCAGCGTGTGCAGCTTGCGGAGCGCGTGCAGAAAAATGTCCTGCACCAGGTCATCGACCTCAGCGCGTGGTACGCGCGCCAGCAAAATTCCGTGCACCATCGGAGCATACATTTCATACAGCCGCGCAAAGCGATCCCGCTCGCCGTTGAGCACCGCCTCGATCAGCTCCGCTTCCACTGGTAGCTCGGCGGCCGCGCTCAACGGTTGAGTCATAAGAAAGATGTCCGCGGTGGCTTCGGCTTCAAACATTGCTGCGTCGCTGTGGAATCCCTGTCCGACAAACTTCAGTTTGTCGCCTGTGTCCGAATTCAATCGACAAACTGAAGTTTGTCGGACTTTGCGTCTGTCTGACATGGCTTAAGACGGGAACTGCGGAGAGAGTGTTAACCGCGTCAGAAGCCCGACCGTTAGGGAGGGCTAGTTTGCGAAAGTTGCCCTTGCTGGGGCGGGCTTCTGACACTAAGCCGTTGGTACGTTAGCGCGAGAGATTAGTTTCCAGCGCCAAATGACCGCGGTCGACACTAGCAACGCAATAGTGCAGGCCGCGCCGCCTTCGATTCCGTACGCGCCCCCGGTCAGCCAGTCAGGTCCGGTGTTCATCGCGTGCAGCAGCGGCGCCGGCGCGATGCGATTGATGCCGCTCACCGGCAAGCCGAGCAGAGACGCCTGCGCCCAATTCCACGACCAATGCAGTCCCAGGGGAAACCAGAGCCGGCGAGTGCGCAGGTAGGCCGCCGCCAGCCACACCCCCGCCAGCGCCGTGTTTAGAAACGTGAAGCCGGGAACGACGTGTGGATTGTACAGATGGGCGGCGGCGAAAGGCACCGAAGTGAGGAAGACGCCGAGCCAGGCCAGATTCGCGCGCGTCAACGTCTGCAAAGGATAGCCGCGGAACAGCATCTCTTCAGCCGCCGCCGCGAGCAGAAACACCAGAGCTGACGTTGCCAATGTCTTGCCAATTGAGCCGGCGCTGACTTGATCAAGACTGAAGTGCACTCCACGCGTGGCCGTCGCGAGCAAAGCCGCGAACATGAGTGACGCCGCGCCGAGAGCCGATCCGATTCCTACATCTTTCAGCCAACCTGGTCGCAGAGAGCATCCGAGCGCAGCCAGCGGCAATCCTTCAAACAGACGCCCGCAGGCCCAACCGACCAACGCAGCCGAGATCAGAATAGCTGCGTGACCGACGACGAAAATCCAACCGCTGCCGGCCAATTCCGCGGCTGGACGACGAAGCACCAGGCCGAGCCCGCGGAGCAGAAGTATGAAACCCAATGTGGAGCAGATGTAGAAAGCGACGACGAAAATGCACAGCCTCCACGCGCTGCGCAGATGACGTTGGTCGTCAAAGAAAAACCTTCGGGCGTCCATCGAGGGCAGCATTCTAGCATTCTGCGCTCCCTCTACCTCTGGGAGAGGGTTAGGTGAGGGCGTCCTGATTTGACGGCGCATAGAGTACCAACTTTAGTTGGGTCTTTTCTCGTCGTACAAAAACCCGACTAAAGTCGGCACTCTTTACACCGCTTATCAAAGGGAGAGGGGAGCGAGCGCGACATGAGAAGTGCGGAGCTTGTCTGTGCTAGACTTTGGCGACGCTTGGCCGCTTATCAAGCCGTTTTTCCGTGAGCAAATCAACAGACAATTTCAACCAGTCGAGCGAAGCCGAACCCCGACGCCGGACGGTGCCTTGGGTGCTCGGCGGGTTGGTCCTGATACTGCTCGCGATCATCGTAGCGCAACAACTGTTCAGCCTGTGGAGGGTCGTCCCACCCGAGACAGGTTCAGATACATTGCTCTTGTACGCACTGTCGTCGTTGAACTTCGCGGCCTTTGTCGTCTTTAGTTTCATCCTGCTGCGGAGCTTGCTGAAACTGCGGCGCGAACGACGCGAGCGTTTGCTGGGCTCGAAAATTCAGACGCGCCTGCTCGCGTATTTCATTGCCCTCAGTTTGCTTCCCATTACCGCGATGGCGACGTTCTCGTATTTGTTCATCAATCGCTCCGTCGAGAAATGGTTTGGCCGCTTGCCGGAAAGCGTCGTGGAAAGAGTGCGCGAGCAACAACACGAGAGTTTGGCGACGCAGAATCGCAACTTTCGCGAGATGGCGACGCTCCTGGCGACGATGATCAAGGGCAAGCCGCAATCCGAATGGCAGGTGACGCTGAATCAACTGGCTGCGACGGGTGACTTGTCGGCGATCGAAATCGTTTCCGGCAGCGGCGAAGTTTTCGCGCACAGCGAAACATCGATTCCACAATCGCGACGCGCGGAATTGGATGGATTGTTGCGAGTCGGACGCACCACCAGAGCAGTCGGCACTGAAGCGCTCACTGATGGCAAGGGATTTGATTTGGCTTCGGTCCCGCTCAGCGGCGATTGGCGCTTGATCGTCGTCCCGCATCGTCTGCCTGACACCAACGTCAGCGATACCATCGCACCGTCGCAGAGCGAGTACCAGCATCTGGTCCAAAGACAAAGAAAGGTAAGGCTGCTGGGCTTGTCGACGCTGGGACTGATGACACTGCTGTTGCTATTCGCATCGACTTGGGTCGCGATTCATTTGGCGCGTGGCTTGTCGGCGCCGATCAAGTCGCTGGCCGAAGCTTCGAAAGAGGTGGCGCGCGGCAACCTTTCGCATCGGGTCGACACAGTCGGCGATGACGAGTTGGCATTGCTGGCTGATTCATTCAACCAAATGACCGCCGAGCTGGACGCGAACCGCCGCCACATCGAGGCCGGCGCGACCGCCTTGCAGGAAAAGAACCTGGCGCTGGAAGAGCGACGCAACTATATCGAGACGGTGTTGGATTCATTGTCGACTGGTGTGATTTCGCTCGACAGAGCGGACTGTGTGACTACCATCAACGCCGCTGCGGCGTCGATTCTAAAACTAAGCGAGTCGCCGCCGGCGTGGGCAAAGCTGTCGACACTTTTGAGTCAGGACGATCGGATCGTGCTTGAGCGTTTATTGCGGCGCGCGCGCCGGACTGGTCGCGCCGCCGAGCAGAGTCGCCTGACTCGCGGTTCGCCGGGCAGCCCGCCAATGCCGGTAGCTTTGACAGCAACGGCCTTGCGCGGAATCACCAGCGAGAGTCGTGGCGTCGTGCTGGTGATCGAAGACCTTTCCGAACTACTCGCTGCGCAACGCGCCGCCGCGTGGAGTGAGGTCGCGCGACGAATTGCGCACGAGATCAAGAATCCGCTGACTCCGATTCAGCTCTCGGCTGAGCGGATCGCGCGCAACTTTCACGTGCGCTTGAACGGGTCAGAACCGGGAGCGGTAGCGACCGGGCCCAAGATTCTTCTCGACGAGGAACGCGCTGACGCCAACGGCAACGGCGAGTTCGCCCTGACTGAAGAGAATCGCGAAGAACTCACGCGCGTCGTCGAAGAGTGCACAACGTCGATCACCCGCGAAGTGGCCGGATTGAAAGCTTTAGTAGATGAATTCTCGCGCTTTGCTCGCTTGCCGAATCCGCGCCTCGAACTCGGCGACCTGAACGAAGTTATTCGCCAGACCGCTTTGCTTTACGATGAGCGTCTGGACGGCGTTGAGCTGAGATCGGACCTGGCCGAGCAACTGCCGCCCGCGATGTTTGATGCCGAACAACTCAAACGCGTCTTTGTAAACCTGATCGATAATGCGCTCGAAGCGCTCGGTTCGGTTTCGGGAGAGCGCCTTGTAAGAATCGCGACCAGGTATGACTCAACCCGCGAAGTGTTGCTCGCCGAAGTCGAGGACACGGGAGAAGGAATTCCCGACGGAGATTTCAAGCGGCTGTTTCAACCTTATTTTTCTACCAAGGGACGTGGCACGGGCCTCGGCTTGGCGATTGTCGAACGGATAATTTTCGAACATCGCGGTCGCATCTACGCGGAAGCGAACCGCCCTCAAGGGGCCAGGTTTGTCATTGAACTTCCAACTGTCAGTGGTTAGTAGTCGGTGGTCAGTAGTTAGTGGTCAGTAGTCAGTAGTTAGTCGGCGGCGCCTGGCTTCCGTACTTTGTACGTGGCCCCGCAACAACACAAATAGCAACTGACAACTGACTACTGGCCACTAACAATTAAGTATGTCTGAATCCATCTTAATCGTTGACGACGAGCGCGGCATTCGCGAAACGCTGAGCGCCGTGTTGCGCGACGAAGGCTTTGTCGCTGATGCGGTGGCCACCGGCGAAGAGTGTCTGAAGGCAATCGCGCGCCGTCTGTACGGTTGTGTGCTGCTCGACGTTTGGTTGCCGGGGATTGACGGGCTTGAAACTTTGCGGCAGATGCGCGATTCGAATTGCGACGCTGCGGTCGTCATCATCTCGGGACACGGCAACATCGAAACCGCCGTGCGCGCGACTAAGCTCGGCGCCTTTGATTTCATCGAAAAACCTCTCTCGATCGAAAAGACGGTGCTGGTTGTGCGCAATGCTCTGCGTCAGCGCCAGCTCGAGCGCGTCAATGAAGAGCTGGCTGCGGAGCTGAAGCAGGAATACGTCATGGTCGGCGAGTCGGTGGCCATGCGCGCGCTGCGCAAGCAAATCGCGGTGGTCGCGCCGACCGATGGACGAGTTTTGATCTCTGGCGAGTCGGGCACCGGCAAAGAGTTGGTCGCTCGCGCGCTGCACGCCCAATCGCGCCGCGCCGGCGCGCCCTTTGTCGAAGTAAACTCGGCCGCCATTCCCCAGGAATTGATCGAGTCGGAGTTGTTCGGTCATATCAAAGGCGCATTCACCGGCGCGACCGCGGCGAAGAAAGGAAAGTTTGAACTGGCCGACGGCGCGACTTTGTTCCTGGACGAAGTGTCAGACATGAGCCCGGGCGCGCAGGCAAAGGTCTTGCGCGTTTTGGAAGAGCAGAGATTCGAGGCCGTCGGCAGCAACTCACCTGTCTCGGTCGACGTGCGAGTGCTGGCCGCAACAAACAAACGTCTGGAAGAGGAAATCGAGAAGGGAAGTTTTCGCAGCGACCTCTTCTTTCGCCTGAACGTGATTCCGTTCGAGATTCCGCCGCTGCGCGAGCGGGCTGAAGACGTGCCGTCATTGATCGACCATTTCAATCAACGCTTTGCCGCAGCTTACGGAAAAAAACCGAAGCGCTTCGATTCGCGGGCAGTCCAGGCGATGCAGAATTATTCGTGGCCCGGCAACGTCCGCGAATTGCGAAACACGATCGAGCGCATTGTCATCATGCACGAAGGTCATCGCGTAAATCCGAAGGACCTGCCGGCATTTGGCAACGCAGAACCTCCGGCGTCCTCTTACCGGTTTCCTTCTTTCAAAGAAGCCAGCGACGCCTATCACCGCGAGTTCATTCAGCGCAAATTAGACGAAGCGGACGGTAACGTTTCGCGTGCGGCCGAACTGATGGGCATCGACCGCAGTCACCTGTATCGCCGCATGCGCGCGCTGGGGATAAGCGCGAAGGGCGAGCGCGCGGGCGGTTAGCTCCGGCGACACTAATTGCTCGGCTAGAGCATATGTTAGAATCCCAATCCGAGGAATGCCGATGATTACCAGCACACGGGCGACAATTGAAGACCTTTATCGTGTGCCCGGCAAGGCTGAACTTGTTGACGGAGAAATCGTTCATATGTCCCCCACCGGAGCAGCGCCGAATTATGCTGCTATAGAAATCTTGGTTAGCCTACGCGGGTACGCCCGTCAAACGAAGGCTGGCTACGCCGTCGGCGATAACGCGGCGTTTAGAGTTCACCTTCCAAATCGCGAATCTTTTAGCCCTGACGCGGCTTTCCATATTGGCAAGTGGACCGGAATGAAATTCTTTGAAGGCGCTCCGGTCTTTGCCGTGGAAGTGCGCAGCGAAGGAGATTACGGGCCGGCGGCGGAGAAAGCTATGGCAAAGAAGCGCGCCGATTATTTTGCCGCGGGAACAATGATCGTTTGGGATGTCGACTTGCTTGACGATGAGGTCATCAAGTCTTACTCGGCGGGTGAACCGGGCGCGCCGATTACGTTCCGGCGTGGCGATATCGCCAACGCCGAACCGGTAGTGCCTCAATGGTCGATGCCGGTGAACGATCTCTTTATGGAAAATAGGTAATAGAGTTTTTATGGATTACACGACAAGAGAATTACTGAAGCGTTATAAGAAACTGGCGTTGGGCCAGCCGTTCGCGCCGGTCCTGCTTAATATCTTGGTGACGTCGGTGTGCGACATGCGCTGCACGCACTGCTTCTTTACGGACGAACTCGACGATCGACCGCGCAAGAAGCTGCAGATGAAGGCAAACGAGATCGATCGCATCGCCGAAACGCTGGGCGGCAATCTTGGCGTGCTGATTCTTGCCGGCGGCGAGCCGTTCACGCGCAAAGACCTGCCGGAGATCGTGAGCTCGTTCTATCGTCATAACAATCTCGAATCTGTCTACCTGATGTCGAACGGACAGATTCAGAAGCGAATCTTTCCCGACGTGACGCGCATTCTGGAAGAATGCCCGAACCTCAACGTCACAGTGGCGATGGGCATCGATGGCTTGGCGGGCCAGCACGACAAGATTCGACAGAAGGCCGGCTCATGGGCGATTGCGATTGAAACCGCGCGCGAGTTGAAGGCGATGAAGAAGCAGTATCCGCGGCTCGATCTGCAGACCTGCACCTGCTTCATGCATTCCAATCAGGACACGATCTTCGACTGGTACGAATTTCTGAAGCACGATCTGAAGCCGGACAAGGTCAACTTTAATTACATTCGACCGCCTTCGGCCGACCCGATCGAACTGGATATCGATCTGACTCGCTATGCCAAACTGGCGAACATGATCGATGATGATTCGCGGCACGCGGCGATCAAGAACAACTACGGCGGGAACGCCGGCTTCTTCAAAGCGGCAATCGACATCTACATGCACGGCCTCATCACGAAGACGCAAGAGACGCAGCAAGCGCAGTTGACGTGCTACGCAGGCACGGCCGGCGCAGTGATTTACGACGAAGGCACTTTGTCGTCATGTGAGAACCTGGCGCCGATCGGCAACCTGCGCGATCACAACTGGGACTTTCAGGGTCTGTGGCTGTCGCCGGAGATGAAAGCGCGGCGCAAGCACGCGGCGAACGGCTGCTTCTGCACGCACGAATCGAATTGCTACTATCCGTCGCTGCCGTTCAATCCGAAGCACTTGATTCAGATCAAGAAAATCGAGCGCGAGATGAAGAAAGCGCGTCGGGAATTCGACAAACAAGTTGACGAACAACCCGGCGGAATTGCGGTCAATGTATGAAACAGGCGTTTAGAGTACCGACTTCAGTCGGGCATTTATGGTCGCGGCAAAAGCCCAACTAAAGTTGGTACTCTAAACACCGCTTAGCGCAAGATGAACCCCAACGCTCCAAAAATCCTGATCATCTCGTCCGACACCGGCGGTGGGCATCGCTCAGCAGCGGCGGCCATCGTCGCGGGCATTGAGAGGTTCGTCAAGGGCGAGTCTTACGCGATTCGCGTCGTGCGCGCGGTCGAAGAGTCGGCCGCGATTGCTGACCGGCTGGTGCGCCTCTACAACTGGCTTTTGCGCAACAAGCAGCATTGGATGAAGTACTACTACTGGGCGCTCAATCTCATCCGGCCTGAGACGCGCGAGTTCTTTCATTCGCGGAGCATCGTTTATGTGCGCGGCCTCTTTGAACGCTGGTGTCCACACATCGTCGTCAGCGTTCATCCGCTGACCCAACACATCTTCGCGCGCGTGCTGAAGGAATTGAAACTTGCGGATCGGATTCCGCTCGTCACGGTCGTCACCGATCCGTACTACGGGTTCTGGAAAGGCTGGGCGTGCGATGACGTCAAGCTGTATCTCGTGGCTAGTGGAGAAGCGCGACAACAATTGATCGACTATGGCATCTCGCCCGACCGCATCAAGATTTCCGGCATGCCGGTGCATCCGAAGTTTGATTTTCCCGGCGAGCATGCAGCCCAGGCCGCGCGCACGGCGCTCGGGCTCGACGCGGAAAAGTTTACGGTCTTCTTGAATGCCGGCTGGGAAGGCGGCGGCAACGTCCCGGAAATCTTTCGCGAACTGGTGCGTGGCGAACTCGATGTGCAGGCAATTTTCCTGGCCGGTAAGAACGAAGCCTTGAAGAGCGAAGCTGAAGCGATGGCGGCCGAAGCCAGATTCCCGGTGAAGGTAATTGGCTACTCGGACGAGGTCGAGAAGCTCATGAACGCCGCTAACGTGATGATTTCGAAACTCGGGGGCTTGAGCACCTTCGAGGCCCTGAATTGTCGGGTGCCGATCATCGCCGACGTGACCACCCAGCCAATGCCACAGGAAGCCAGCACCGTGAACCTGGTGGTGAAGGGGGGCGCGGCGGTGCTGCTGCAACGCGCTTCGGACATCGTTCCCGTTGTACGGCGCATGATCGACGATTCGAAACACTACGCGGCGCTGCGCGCAGCCACCATCACCATCGCCCTGCCGAATGCCACGAAGCGCATCGTTGAAGAGATCACGGCGCTGATACCAAAAGGCGCGACCGCGGACCCTGAATCACTGGCCGAGCACGTTGCCTGATCGCGGGTTTAGGGCCCTCGTCTTGACTGGGACCTAGGCTTCGCGATTTAATCCCCGTCTTGTTTCAAGCTCATCAAATCGTTTCGACAGGTGGCCGCAGCCGTCCCCAGGCCGGTCGCGTAGAGGAGTGTAAAGAGTGAGTCTATTGCTCGAAGGAAAGCGCGCGTTCATAACCGGTGGCACGCGGGGCATCGGCGCAGCGCTATGCGAGGTATTCGCGCGCGAGGGCGCCGACGTGGCCTTTAGCTATGGTTCGCGCGATGACCTCGCCGATGTGACGCGCAAGAAGATCGAAGCGCTGGGCCGGAAGGCGATGGCTTTCAAAGTGTCCATCACGGATCGCTTCGGCATGAAGCATCTGACCAGGGAGCTCATCCACGCCTGGGGCGGTATCGATATCCTCGTCAACAACGCGGCCATCAATCGCGGTGACAACTTTGCCACGACCACCGATCGCGCCTGGGACGAAGTCATCAACACGAACGTGGGCAGTCTGTTCGCGGTGACCAAGCCGTTCTACAAACAGATGATTCGCCAGCGCTTTGGAAAAATCCTGAACATCACTTCGATTGGCGCGATGCGCGCGCTGCCGACTTCGGTTCATTACGCCACCTCAAAGGCCGCGATGATCGGCTTCACGAAATGCCTGGCGCGCGAAGCGGGAACGTTCGGCGTGACCGTCAACGCGATCGCGGCAGGAATATTCGACACCGATCTCGCCAAGACTTTGCCCGAGCGTCTTTTGCAGATGCATGATTTCTGGGTGTCAGCCGGGCGCCTCGGTCGTCCCGCAGAGTTGGCAGAGTTCGCCGCGTTCATGGTTAGCGACCGCAATTCGTTCATGAATGCCGAAGTAGTGATCGTGGACGGCGGTGCGATTACCTGAGGTAGTAGCTTTGGTCGTGCAAAAATCTCGGCCAGTCAGTCAGCAGCGACGCGATCAGGATTGCTGAGAGCACGACGTAGGCTGACCAAAAAAGCCAGAACAGGAAGGCTGTTCGAACTTCTTCCCTCGACCAGTGAGGCTCGTCACTGCTGAGATTTTGATTTCTCGATCTCATCCAATCTCTTTTCCAGAGCCCGGATTCGTTTGGGAATATCTCCCAGTTTCTTGAAAACCGCAATCGCCCGCCAGAAGCTGGCAACGTCAAACGCCGGCGTGCCAACCAGCACTTCGCCAGGTCCGACATCGTTCGGAACGCCGCTCTGCGGATAGAGAATCGCGTCGTCACCGACAGTGATATGACCGCCGATTCCGACTTGTCCAGTCAGGATCACGCGATCGCCGACGCGCGAGCTGCCCGCCATTCCCACCTGCGCGCACAGCAAAGCGTCTTCGCCGACCGAGCATGAGTGACCAACCTGGACGAGGTTATCGAGCTTCGCGCCGCGCTTGATGCGCGTCTCTCCGGTCGAAGCCTTATCGATCGTCGTGCCGGCGCCAATCTCAACATCATCTTCGATTACCACGCGGCCGGTCTGCGGAATCTTCAGCCAGCGGCGCTCTTCATCTTTAGCAAAACCAAAACCGTCGCTGCCGATGACCGCGGCGTTGTGGACGATGACGCGCTTTCCGATTGAAGTATTCTCGCGGATCGCCACCCCAGAATGAATTTCTGAATCGTCGCCGATGCTGGCGTTATCGTAAATCGTGACGTTTGGATGAATGCGAACTCGCTGGCCGATTTCGACGTTCTTGGCAATCACTACGTTCGCGGCGATGAAGGCGCTGTCGGCGACGTTTGCGGTCGGATCGATCACGGCGGAAGGATGAACCGAAGGTTCGCACGACTTCCTTGGATGGAAAACAATCATCGCGCGAGTGAAAGCGAGATACGGATCCTTTGCGCGCAAGACCGCGAGATCGGCGCGCGCGACGTCAACGCTTTCCCCGACATAGATCGCCGAAGCTCCAGTCGTCTTCACTCGGGACGTATAGCGCGGGTTTGATAGGAACGTCACCTGACCAGCCTCGGCTTGATCCAGTCCGGCGGCGCCTACAATCTCGATGTCCCCATCGCCCGGGCTACAAGTTGCGCCGGTCTGCGCAGCGAGTTCGGAAAGTTTCATGGCCGTGAGTTTAGCGCAAGAAGGTCGATCTGCGTACGCGCGAAGCGCAGTGTTTAGAGTAACAACTCTAGTTGGGCTTTTCTCAGCCGACGAAAGACCCGACTAAAGTCGGTGCTCTAAACTGCTCACATCATGCTAACCGGATCGACCTCCAGCGTGACCGCCCGCGAATCATTTCCTGCTGCTTCAAAGGTCTTCAAGGCTTCGTCGATCACTGCGCGCATTTGCTTGCGGCTGCGAGATTTGACTAGCAATTGAATCCGATGCTCGCCGCGCAGACGCGCGAACGGCGCCGGCGCGGGGCCCAGGATGCGGCAGGTGTGGTCGTCGTTTGCTGTCACCAAAGCGTTTCGCAGTTCATGCGCGATGGCGTGTGCGCGCGCCGCGTCTTTGTGACGAATCAGCATCAACGCCAGCGCGACAAACGGCGGGTAACCATGATTGCGGCGGTGGCGAATCTCTTCGTCATAAAAACCTCGATAGTCCTGCGCGCACGCATGCCGCAAAGCGTAATGATGGGGATGATAAGTCTGGACCAAAACGCGGCCGGGCAAATCGCCGCGCCCGGCACGACCCGCGACCTGGGTAACCAACTGAAAGGCACGCTCAGCGGCGCGAAAGTCCGGCAAAGCTAGGCCCGCGTCGATTGACACCACGCCAACCAGAGTGACGTTGGGAAAGTCGTGTCCTTTCGCCAGCATCTGCGTCCCGACCAGCAGATCGATCTCGCCTTTGGCGAAATCGAGTAGCGTCGTTTCGAATTCATGACGGCGCTGTTTGGTGTCGCGATCGATGCGGCCGATGCGCAGTTGTGGAAAGCGTTTGCGCAGGAGCTCTTCAATCTGCTCAGTGCCTTCGCCAATGTAGTAGATGAACTTGCTCGCGCAGACGGGGCATTGCGCCGGCGCGCGCTCGTGATGATTGCAATAGTGACAGACCAGGGTTCGATCACCCTGGTGATAAGTAAGTGTTACGTCGCAGTTAGGACAGTTGATCGATTCGCCGCACGAACGGCAGAGTATGAAGCTCGAATAGCCGCGACGATTCAACAGGATGATCGTCTGCTCTCGGCGAGCGCGCGTTTGGTCGATGGCCTCCAATAACTGGTCCGAGAAGATTGCCGGTTTCTTTCGCCTCGCAAAAACCTCCCTCATATCGATCATCTCGGCCTGGGCCATCGGCCGGTTCGCGACTCGGTCCGGAAGACTCAGATACTGATACTTGCCGCTCTGCCCGTTGTGAAAAGATTCCAAAGAAGGCGTCGCCGAACCGAGCACCACGACCGCGGATTCCTTCTGAGCGCGCACGATTGCAGTGTCGCGCGCGTTGTAAAATGGCGACTCCTCTTGTCGGTAGGAAGTGTCGTGCTCTTCGTCAATGATGATCAGCGCCAGGTTTTGGACCGGCGCAAAAACGGCCGAACGCGTGCCGAGGACGATGCGCGCCTCGCCTGAACGCAGACGCGACCACTCATCAAAGCGTTCGCCCTTCGACAGCGATGAATGAAAGATTGCGATCTGATCGCCAAAGTGCGCACGCAGACGCCGCGACAGAATCGGCGTCAGAGCAATCTCTGGCACCAGCATCATTGCGCCCTGACCCAGCTTGAGCGCATCGCGCATCGCCCGAATGTAGACCTCGGTCTTGCCGCTGCCGGTAACGCCGTGCAGTAACATCGTCGCAAAGTTGCGGTCGCTTGCTTGCTTCTCGATCGCTTGCAGCGCGGCCGCCTGCGCCTTCGTTAGTTTGAAGACTTCGGTGTCGGGCAGTTGCGCCAGCGCCAAAGGATCGCGACGCACTTCTGCTTCGAATGATTCGATCACACCTCTTTTCAGGAGCGTTTGAATCGCCGACTCGCTCACGTTCGCGGCCTTGATTAGATCGCTCACCGCCATTTCACCGTCGTTGGAGCGCAGAGTTTCCAGCAAACGTTCCTGTGCTTCCGTCTGGGTACGCAGGCGTCCCGCCTGCTTCGTTGGTTGAGAGTCAGGCGCAGAAGCAGGCGGGACGCCTGCGTACCCAGGAAGCCGGACGGCCTTGCGTCGTTTGGCGCGCGTAGGCGTCGAATTTGTCCGATAGGAACGCACAATCGAGCCCTGCTGCTCCATCTCTCGCAGCCACTTCGGAGCCTTGGCCGCGCCCATTCGCAAGCAGAAGGTGTTCACTTCGAACTCGCCTTCGTCGGCCAGCAAGCGGAGGGCCCGCGTCTTGGACCCACCCGCTGACGCAGGTGGTACTGACACGTGCTCGCTGCCTGCTGCCTTCTGCCTGAGCGGCCCACCCGCTACCGCAGGTGGTTCTGACAGAAGCTGCTCGCGTCCTTGCGGCGTGATTGAAAATGTCTGTTCGACGGAAACGTTAATGCCGGCGGGAAGTGCCGCGCGCATTACTTCGCCCCACGGCGAGGCGTAGTAGTCAGCGACCCAGCGCGTGATCTCCAAGACCTCGTGCGTGAGCGGCGGATCGACATCCAGCAATTCCTGGACGTCTTTGATCTCCGACTCGATCAGACTAGTGCCAACTCTCAAGTGCGGCAGCAAGGCGACGATGTAACCGGTCGTTGGTTTTCTGCCGAGCTGAACCATCACCCGCGAGCCGACGCGAGCGGCCCTTTGCATCGAGGGAGTCAGGCGATAGGTGTAGGTCTTGGTGAGATGAACCGCCACGGCGACCTGCGCATACTGCGGCGCCGCTTCATTCCCGGAGGATTGAGGTGCTGAGGTCATCGAAGATTCGCGATTCGAAACGCGCGGGGAAAATTAGCGCGAACTGCGTCGCTAATGAAAGCGCCGATTTGATTAGACATCTAAACGCGTCGGCGGCGTGCTATCCAGATAATCGCGCACCTTTTTCAGGTCTTCCCAGGTCTCGCGCTTCTTCGAAGGATCGCGCAGCAGGTAGGCGGGATGAAAAGTCGGCATGACTTTGATGCCGCGAAAGTCCTGAAACTTGCCGCGGATCCGGGTGATGCCTTCGCGGGTCTCCAGAAGATTGCGTACCGCGGTGTTTCCCATTACGACGATCACTTCAGGCTGCACGGCAGTAATTTCGCGAAACAGAAACGGGCGACAGATAGCGGCTTCTTCAAGTGTCGGCTGGCGATTACCTGGCGGCCGGCACCGGTTAACGTTGCCGATCAAAACCTCTTCACGTTTGAAACCAATTGCTTCGATGATCTTCGTCAGCAACTGGCCGGCGCGGCCAACGAACGGTTTGCCCTGCGCGTCTTCATCAGCACCCGGAGCTTCACCAACGAACATCAAACGCGCCTTGTGATTTCCATGAGTATTGACGACTTGCGTGCGTCCTTCGCACAAACCGCAGCGAGTGCAGTCGCCGAGGTCTCGCCAGATGTCTTCCATGCTCTCTTTGGCTTGGGGCTGAAACATCGAGGATTCCGGTTGAGCGAGGTTGCCGAACAAAGAATCTTGGGGAGCGGGATCGCTTACGGCGACGGCTATGGGCTGTGCCAATGTTGCCGACCCTGTGATTGACTCTGGCGGCGAAGCTTTCACTTCGCGCGCGCGCGCAAGAGGATTCACATCTGAAGTTACCGCCGGCTCAACAGTCTCCCCCCCGAGCTCGCCAAAGTAACGCGCGTGCTCACGCGTTTCGCTCAATAACTCGAGCACTTCATTCGTGATCGGATCGGTACTCATGGGTCCGGGGCCTAGCGACCTTTCCGTGAAGCGGTTCTGGTGGTTGGGTTCGCGCGCCGCAGCTTTACAACTTCATCAAGAATTCGATGGGCCGCCTCAAGTTTGGACATCAGTGGGAACTCGATAGGTTCCGGTCGGTCGCGGAGCAGCATAACGATTTCATTGTTCTCGCTATCGAACCCGGAGCCTTCGCGCGAGACATCGTTGGCCACGATTGCGTCAAGATCCTTCGCGACCAGCTTTTCACGCGCGTTCGCCAGCAGGTTGTCGGTTTCGGCTGCGAAGCCCACGAAAAGCTGGCCGGCGCGCCGCGACTTGGCCACTTCGCTGAGAATGTCGGGTGTACGCTCAAGTTTCAATTCAAGCTCCGCTTCCGACTTCTTAATCTTCGTCCGCGATTGCTCCTTCGCGCGATAGTCGGATACGGCCGCCGCGGCGATGAAGACAGTTGCCTTGCTGCTTTCTCGGGCGACGGCTAGATGCATTTCTTCGGCTGAACCAACGTTGATGATGCTGACCCCGACTGGCGGACTGACGCTGGTTATCCCGGAGACGCAAGTGACCTGCGCTCCCCGATCGCGCGCGGCCTCGGCCAGCGCGAATCCCATTCGTCCGGAAGAACGATTGGAAATGAAGCGAACCGGATCGATTGGCTCACGCGTTGCCCCGGCGGTGATCAGAATGCTTTCGCCCGCCAAATCTCCTAAAGAGGCGCGACTGATCTGCTTCGTGCTTTCCAGAATCTCGAGCGCGGCTGCAACGATCGCTTCAGGCTCGCTCAGCCGGCCCGGGCCAATTGTGCCGCAGGCCATCTCGCCTGCGTCAGGCTCAACGATGTGCACTCCGTCGGCGCGCAGCTTTTGCAGATTTCGCTGGGTTGCAGGGTGCTGCAGCATGGTCGTGTTCATGGCCGGCGCGACCAGCACCGGGGCAGTGCACGCCAGATAAGTCGAGGTCAAAAAATCATCGGCAACTCCATTGGCGAATTTCGCGAGAGTGTTTGCGGTTGCCGGCGCGACAACAAAGAGATCTACCGTTTGCGAGAACGTGATGTGAGCGATTGGATCAGGATTATCGGGTGAGAAATCGTCCACAACGACGAAAGACCCCGATAGCGCACGGAATGTCAGTGGCTGGATGAATTCGCAGGCATTCCGCGTCATGGCAACACGGACTTCACAGCCCGCGCGTTGCAGCCCGCGTAGAATCTCGATGGCTTTGTAGGCTGCAATCCCGCCGGTTACACCAAGCGCCACGCGCTTGCCAGAGTTCTCGCTGTTAAATTGTCGGCTCACTTTGAAATTGAAATGTAACACCGCTGAATTGGCCGCGCAATACTGGTTCACCGTCACGCCGAATATAATCGACAGCCGTTAAGACAAGAGGAAGGACTGGCCGCCCCTGGCCGCATGGGCTAAAGTAGTGCAATCTTGGAATCGTCTGAGGGTTGATTCGATGTTTCGACTGCGAGCATTTTCGGTTCAATTGTTTTTGTGTTTGATTCTGCTGGCGGCGAGTGGGTCGGTGATGGCTCAACGCCTGACAACTTCATCAGGCAATGACCCATCAAATTTTGGACCGGTCATGCGAGCCTATCTCGGCTATCTAAGCAACGAGCAGGAAGTAGTCGATGACCGAAATAGTAGAAGAGAGATCTCCACGGCTTATTACCGTCGCAATTCAAATCGAATTCGAGCATTGCGCCAAATGGCGATTAAGTTGGTTCGCGAAAGCGGGAACGACTACGTACCTGAACTCGAGGCGGTAACCGTTGACGAGTTTCGCACGCTGTTTGAGAAGCCGCCTAATCCAGCGAGCTTTCGTACAAACGAGATTCTCGCTAACAAGCTTAAATTTCTGGGCGTAGCACACACAGGCGAGGTGTTTTATTTATTTGCGAGGCTCGATCCTTATGAGCAAGCTGAGCTGATGCAGAAGCGAAGTGCAGATGTCTCGCGATCGGGCTTACCGCAGAATGTGAATGCGGATGCGAAAGGTCAGGGGGATGGTCCGACTACGACGCGGCCGCGTCGTGCAGTTCCGTAAGAAGTCGACTTTGTAGTCTTGTGGTCAGGCCGCCCTCGCTGTGCGTTGGAATCAAGGGAATATTGTTGACATTGAGGCTCGAGTTCGTGTAACAACGTGCTTCCACAAAGCTTTTTAGTGTATTTTTCACTGTACAGGAGAAAATGATGACTAGCAGAACTTGGAGCCGTAAGTCTATTGCATTCTGTGTCGCGGTTGCTGTGTTGAGTGTTTACTCAACGGCGGCGCTCGCATCGCCGGGGCAAAAGGCAGCGTCGGGTGAGCTTTCGGTTTCCGGGCAAGTCACCGTTAACGGTCAGGCCGCTATCTCGGGTGCCACTGTTTTCTCTGACAGCGTGATCGCGACCGGAGCGAACAGTAGTGCAGTCGTTAGCCTTGGCAAGCTTGGTCGCGTCGAGTTGTTCCCGAACACGAGCGTCAAACTCAGTTTTGGCGACGCGAACATCTCAGCCTCGCTTGACGGCGGTCGAATTCAGGTTGCGACGCTGGCAGGCAATTCGGCGATCGTCACGACAAAAGACGGTGCCGCTGTGGCTGACCCAAAGCAAGCCGCTAGATTCATGGTCGATGTTGAGGGCGGCAACCTGATCGTCACCTCTCAAGGCGGGCTCGTCGAATTGCGGGCAGCTGGCAAAACGAAAGCAGTCGCCGCCGGAACTTCGGAATCTGCTGGCGCGCCGCAGTCGGGAACACGCACCTATCCTGTGTACAAGCCGGATAGCTTCGGTTCGCTGAGCGGTGGCGCGTTGGCTGCTTTATTGCTGGCGGCTGGAGGTGCTGTCGCGGCGGCGATTATCGCAAGCACGCACAACAACGATCTTAACTTCGGTGGCTCGGCAATCGTAATCAGTCCTTCTAAGTAACCAGAACCCAATTCATAGACAGAGGAGGGGGTCCGGCCGCATTATCGGCGGGTTCTCGCACGGCGGGGGAGGGGCGGGCGACCAACGCGCGTGGGACAGACCGCCACACGACCTCGTCGCACCTCGTACCTCCACAGGGTTGTGATCTCAGCTCCGGCCGGGGTGAGAAGATACAAAATCTTCGCAGCCTTTGACGAAAAAGCCCTTTACAGAGGCCCGGGTGCGTGTTATCTTTTCCAAAAGCTAGCTGATATCGCGGCTTAGACCTTTGTAACCCAAGGCATTCGTTGTTGACACGGGGGCTGGAGTTCGTGTAAAAAGACATAGACTTTTATGGCCTGAAAAGGCCCTAGCTTTCATTGATTAAGAAATCGCGCGCGCGCGCGGGTTTGGTTTTTAGACGGATTTAGCGTTGCCGTCTACTGCGAGACTAAAAGTCGATCGCGGTTTGTTTGTAAAAACTTGTTCACTTCTACGGGAGGAAATGATGATTAGCAGAACTTGGAGCCGTAAGTCCATCGCATTCGGTATTTCGGTTGCGGTGTTAAGCGTTTACTCAATGGTGGCGCTGGCATCGCCAGGGCAGAAGGGACCATCGGGCGAGCTTTCGGTCTCCGGTCAAGTAACCGTAAATGGTCAGGCCGCGATTTCGGGTGCCACGGTCTTCTCTGACAGCGTAGTCGCAACAGCGGCGAATAGCAGCGCGACGATCAGTCTTGGAAAGTTGGGTCGGGTTGAGCTGTTGCCGAACTCAGCAGTCAAGCTGAGTTTTAGCGACGGCAATATTTCAGCCTCGCTCGAGGCCGGTCGAGTACAGGTGTCGACCTTGGCAGGAACTTCGGCGATTGTTACTACGAAGGATGCCGCAGCGGTGTCCGACTCTCGCCAAGCTGCGACGTTCATGGTTGATGTCGAATGCGGCAACACCATCGTCGCTTCCCAGGCGGGATCGGTCGATCTAAGGGCCGGTGGAAACACCAAGGCCGTAGCTGCTGGAACCTCGGAGTCAGCAGGTACAGCGCAGCCTGGATCGCGTTGCACGCGCCTGACCAAGAATGATTCGTTTGGCAAGTTGAGCGGTGGTGCTCTGGCAGCTTTGCTGCTCGCCGCCGGTGGCGCCGTCGCCGCAGCACTTATCGCCGCAACGCATAACAACGATCTCAACTTCGGCGGTACAGTTACAGTCGTCAGCCCGACGAAGTAACTTCTGTCCACAATCCGGCCGCTGGCGTGCTTTGCGCGCGGCCAATTGACTATAACCTTGCGGGTCACGCGACCACCGAGCGCGTGACCCGCTAGTTTTAGTTGTGAACGCCTCAGGCTTGGCTTGAAATGCACATCGCAGTAATTGGCTCCGGCTACGTTGGACTGGTTACCGGAGCATGCTTCGCGGAATTCGGCGTGGATGTGACGTGTGTAGACACGGACGCCGAGAAGATCACTCGGCTTGCCCGTGGTCAAACGACCATCTACGAACCCGGCTTGGATCAGTTACTCAACCGGAATCTGAGAGCCGGTCGGCTCGGTTTTACGACGGACGTAAAGTCGGCAATCAAAGAGTCGCAGGTGATTTTCCTCGCAGTCGGCACTCCTCCCAATGACGACGGCTCGGCGGATTTAACCTACGTCGATGAGGCGGCGCGCGCAATTGCCGCCAACATGAACGACTACAAAGTAGTCGTGACAAAGTCGACCGTTCCAGTGGGGACGGGCATCCGCCTGACGGCTCTAATCCGCGAACACCAGACTAGTCCCGTGCCGTTCGGCATCGTTTCAAACCCCGAGTTCTTGCGAGAGGGCGCCGCAATTAGCGATTTCATGAGGCCTGACCGCGTCGTGATCGGGAGCAACGACGACCGGGCGATCGAGGTCATGCGCGATTTATATCGGCCGCTTTACTTGATCGAAACACCGTTCGTAATCACTTCCGTTGAGGGCGCCGAGCTGATCAAGTACGCAGCTAACGCCTTTCTGGCAACGAAGATTTCTTTCATCAACGAGATCGCAAATCTCTGCGAGAAAATTGGCTGCGACGTGCATGAGGTAGCACGGGCTATTGGCATGGACCGGAGAATTGGCGGCAAGTTTCTTCATCCCGGACCAGGCTTTGGCGGCTCATGTTTCCCAAAAGATGCGCGAGCGTTGTCGTCGATTGCCAGGCAATTCGCTTGCGAGAGCCGAATCGTCGATGCTGTTATCGAGGTCAACGAACGGCAGCGCCAGTCTATGGTACCCAAGATTGAACGGCTGGCCGGAGGGCTTGCGGGAAAGCGAGTTGCGGTACTCGGGCTGGCATTCAAACCTGAAACTGACGATATCCGTGAAGCGCCGGCCCTCGCCATTATCCGTGGCTTGATCGAACGCGGGGCAACGGTTTGCGCTTACGACCCAGTTGCAAACTTGGCGGTGGAAAAGTTGCTGCCTCAGATCGAATACGCCGCCGACGAATACGGGGCGGCTACACAGGCCGAGATGCTGGTTTTTGTGACTGAATGGAATCAGTTTCGCGCTCTTGACATGGAGCGCATTCGCGGCTTGATGAAGACACCAAGGATCGCTGACTTGCGCAACATTTACGAGCCGGCTGACATGCGGGAGTTGGGTTTTGAATACGTCGGCGTGGGAAGATAACGGCGCTACGATTTTGGCTTTTGCGATCCTAAGAAGAAAGTCGGATCCGGAGAGCCTCTAATAGAAGGGGAAGCGAGAGAAAGTCAATGGCTCTTTCCGGAATCGCATTGGTAACAGGCGGAGCGGGTTTTATTGGCTCCCACATTGCGCAAGGGCTGGTCGGGCGCGGCGCGAGCGTACGCGTAATTGATAACCTGAGCACTGGCCGATTGGAAAACATTGAGGCGATTGGTGCGCAGGTCGATTTCATAAAAGGCGATCTCGCCGACGAAGCCACCGTTCACCGGGCAGTAGAAGACGTAGAAATAGTCTTTCACGAGGCCGCGTTACCCTCGGTGCCTCGCTCCGTCGCGAATCCTCGCGAAACGCACCTGGCCTGCGTTGACGGTACTTTCAATCTTTTGTTGGCGGCGAAAGGAGCGGGCGTGCGGCGCTTGATTTATGCAGCGTCGAGTTCAGCTTATGGGGACCAACCAACCTTGCCAAAGGTCGAATCGATGCGACCAGAGCCTCTTTCTCCCTATGCGGCGGCAAAACTTGTCGGCGAATACTATTGCCAGGTTTTCACGCGCAGCTACAATCTCGAAACGATCTGCCTTCGCTATTTCAACGTCTTTGGCCCACGGCAAGATCCGGGCTCGCCGTACTCCGGCGTAGTCTCGCGATTTCTGGATTTCCTGACGAAAGGGGAACGGCCGGTGATCTATGGAGATGGCGAGCAGACGCGCGATTTCACATACATATCCAACGCTGTTGACGCCAACATGCTGGCCGCGGAAGGAAACAAGGGGATCGGAGAAGTGATCAATATCGCCAACGGCGAGCAGGTGACCATCAATGAGCTCTTTCGACGCTTGAAAGGGATCACGGGACACGACGGTATCGAGCCGGAATACCAGCAAGCGCGAACTGGCGATGTCATGCACAGCCTCGCGGACATTACTCGGGCCCGCGCGTTACTAGGGTATGCGCCAAAGGTTGGCCTGGCGGAAGGCCTGCAAGCAACGGCCGATTGGTTTGGCCGAACTCACGTTTAGTGGCCTTGCGACAGCTTGCCAATCAGCGCGAACATTGGCATGTACATCGCGACTACAATCGACCCGATAGTTACTCCCAGAAATCCAATCAAAGCAGGTTCTATCAAAGTGAGCAGGTTGGCGATGGCCGCATCAACTTCTGATTCGTAGAAGTCTGCGATCTTGCCGAGCATCGCATCGAGCGCGCCCGTCTGCTCGCCGATACCCACCATTTGGGCAACCATGTGTGGGAAAACACCTGCCGCCTGCAATGGCTCAACGAAGCTCTTGCCCTGCTCGACGCCCGCGCGAATGTTTACGATTGCCTCTTCGATTACCGTATTGCCCGCGGTGCGTGCGGTGATGTCCAACGATTGCAAGATCGGCACGCCGGACGACAAGAGCGTTGACAGCGTTCGGGAAAAGCGCGCGATCGCGATCTTTAGCAGAATCGCGCCGACGACGGGTACCTTGAGCAGGATCGTATCAATGCGCTTTCGTCCTTTTGGAGTCTTGCGATAGAAGTGTATGGCCACGGTGACGCCAATGATGACCACCAACATGCTCAACCCGCCCCAGCCCGCGAGAAAGTTGCTGAATCCAACCACGATCCGGGTGGGCAAGGGAAGCGGCTCGCCGGGTCCGAGCAACCCAAGAAAGATCGACTGGAACTGGGGAATAACTACGATCATGATCACCGCGACGGCGACGATTGCGAGCAGGATTACCGCGGCCGGATAGATCATCGCCGACATCACGTCGCGCTTTAACTTTACAATCTTTTCGATAAACGTCGAGAGTCGCTGCAGAATCAGATCGAGAATACCGCCGGTCTCGCCGGCTTCAACCATGTTCGAATAGAGTTGATCGAATACCCGAGGATGACGGCTCATCGCCGCTGCGAGAGTAGAACCTTCCTCAACGTCTTGCCGCACTTGGGCTAGCACTTGCTGGAAGTATTTGTTCTGTTGCTGCTGGGCAAGAATGTCCAGGCATTGGACCAGCGGCAATCCGGCGTCAATCATGACTGAGAATTGGCGCGTAAAAATCGCCAGGTCCTTCGAATTGACTTTCCTGCGACCGACCAGCTTCGGGATGCCGATTTCTCGACCCTTCTCTTTCACCGAAGTCAGAATCACTTGTTCGCGACGAAGAATCTGGCGCAGCGCTTCGCGGTTGTCGGCGACGCGCTCGCCCGCCACGATCTCATTCATCCGGTTGCGACCTTTGAAAACGTAGGTTGGCATTTCTCAGCACTCCGTTTCTGGATTAATCAGTTCTCTCTGGGACGAGGGTGGTGTTTCTCGCGAATTGCGCAGCGTTGAATCAACTATCTCCGTGGAGCAACTCGTCCTGGCTGCCCGTAGGTTCCGGTTGGCATACCGGGTCTCGCTTGCGAGCCGTTTCCGTTGTTGATGCCCGAGCCGCGCTCGATTAGATCGCGGAGTTCACTGACATTGGACGTTCGCTGCATCGCGAGTTCCCTGGTAATCAGGCGCTTGTGAAACAGCGTTGCCAATGATTGATTGAAAGTTTGCATTCCGTGCACGTCCTGGCCGGTTTGCATCATCGAATAAATCTGGTGAACCTTATCTTCACGAATCAGGTTTCTAATCGCTGAATTAGGGATCAGAACCTCCATCGCCAGCGCTCGGCCGCGGTTGTCGGCGCGCGGCAGGAGCGTCTGACAGAGAATGCCTTCCAGGGTTAGCGACAACTGGGCGCGTACTTGAGCCTGTTGCATCGAGGGAAAGACATCGATGATGCGATTGATGGTTGAAACAGCCGAGTTGGTGTGCAGGGTTGCAAACGTTAAGTGGCCCGTTTCGGCGATTCGCAACGCTGATTCGATCGTTTCCAGATCGCGCATTTCGCCTACCAACACGACGTCAGGGTCCTGCCGCAA
>Ga0082335_1000819_pt1 | contig 73229 bp, 101 predicted proteins | sample Subgrocontami58m_FD_72375 | JGI IMG/M metagenome (GOLD analysis project Ga0082335, IMG submission 72375) | Subsurface groundwater microbial communities from S. Glens Falls, New York, USA - GMW37 contaminated, 5.8 m (SPADES assembly) (version 2) ... | reverse complement strand
GCTCGCATGTAAATAGAAAGGACAATAGCAAAAATTCCCATTGCAATTTCCTTTTTGCTGGCATGTGGTTGCGATAATGCTCGCAAATTGAGATGCCAAAACTGACTTTTTACACAAAGCCATCTTTTGGCATTCTTTTTTGCCCGTGCTGGTAACTGTATGGGCTTCAAGAATTATTTTGCCTAAGTTTTGGAAATCCAAATCATCTGATTTTTCATTCACATCTGCAATTTGGTTTATCCAATACATTTGATTTCCATTTATTACAGTTGCAGCCCATTCAAAATATTGCGGCCTGCCAAATGCATTTTCCATCCTTTCCATCATGTCAAAGATGGGCAACATGTTAATATACTCGTATAAATCGTGAATTTCACCGCCGAATCTAAGTTTAGTTTCATGCACGCCGGCTCTCTGAAATTTAGTAGCGATAAAGAAAGCATTGGCAGTGTATCCGTCTTGGAGGTCTCCCGATGATAATTTGTCCACCCCGACGAGATAAGATGATTTCAAAGTGCCAAGATTTGACCCAAATGAAACACAAAATTCTTTTCTTTTCCGAAACACATAGCTGGATAATCTGCCATCAAATTCTTCAATGCCGCTTCTGGTTATTTTTTCAACGCTTCTTGATTCAACTCCCCCGCCCAGTCCAGGAACAACGGCGACATAACCATCACCCCTAAGCGCTGAAGTATATCCAAAACCCGAAATCACAGGGCAAAAACAGAATTTGTCTATTGTCTGCCCTACAATTGGCTCAATTTGAATTCCAAACCCTTCGCCTGTTTTTGCATCTTTTCTAAAGGCAACAGAGTCTGGAGAGAAATAACCTGCCAAAACTTCCTGCAAAGACCGCCTTACTGGACTAATCCTATTTTCTGTGAAGACTGATTTATAAATTCCTGTGCCTCTTGAGTCACCTTGAGCCGACGAACGCATTGCAAGCGGGCTGTTGCCGTACGAACTTATTATTCTCTGCAAGATTTCAAATTCTTCTTTGGTTAAGCTCCCCATGCTGATTTTTTCTTCTAAATCAGGAACTAATTCAACACTGCTGAGAGATTGCCCCAGATTATTTCTCCGAAAGAACCCGTCAAAAAAACCTTCAGCTAAAACCACTCTTTTTGGCGTATAAAATCCAATTTCCCTTAATTTAGAAGTCTTCTCAACTAATTGCCTTGATTTATCACCAATATTGCCAGTTCCTATAATCTCTATGTCGGTATCTGCCATAAAATTAAAAATTCAGCTTAATATAAAACTCTTATTAATCCACAGCCCTTGTGAAAACCACAATAGCCACGAAAACAAAAAATATCGAGATTATGAAAGCTGCAAATACAAGGAATAATATATTCCTGTTAGCTCCCTGGAAAAGAACTTCTATTATTGGTATCTCAAGCGATTCCTGAACTGTCTGCGTTGTTACTGAACGCACTGTTTGGTTTGAATATGTTGTGGTTTTTTGCTGCTCCTGCTCTTTTACGCACCCGGCAACATTCAACTCAATTGTTTCTGTGTCTCTTACAGTCCCGTCATCGGTTGATGCAGTCATGACAAGGGGGTAAGTCCCGTCTTCAACTTTGTTGTTTATCTTTAATGTTTGCGCGCCTGAAAATGTGTTTGATGTGGTTCCTGATTCAAGTGAAATATCGCTTTTTATGAAATCTATTCCCAAATCATCGTTCCTTATCTCCACAGACGCTTTATCTTCATCATTCCGCCCGAGATTCATTATCTGGTAGCTTATGCTGATTGGCTCCTTGCAGTTAATGTTGGCTCTGTTTACAGTGAATTTTAATATCCTCACATCATGCGCCTCTTTCTTGACCTGCAAAGTAAGATCCACTTCATCGTTATGCATCACTCCCGAGGTATCCCTTCCTTCAGCTTCTATTCTGACATTGTAATCGCCATCGTCAATGTTCAACGGCAGCTTAAAATTGTCGGATGAGGCTGATTTTTCCCCTTGCGGCCTCAAGTCAAACTCATTTGGCTCATCTTCAAAGTCTTCACCGTCATCCACTCCTTCTATAGTTATCTTAACATTTATGTTGTTTATATTCAGCCCGTTTGTCAGGTTGAAAAGGTTCTTTGTTCTTACCTTGAAACTGACAGTTGATTCAGGCGCTGCCTTTCTTCCAATCACTTCATTATCCTGCAGGCTGCTTTCTCTTTTTCCGTCAATTCTTGCCTCTACATCTGTAATCTGAAGCTTTCCTGTCGGAGCTGTTCCCGGACTGCCTCCTGAAGTTACTGACACCGAGCCGCAGACTCTGCTTGCAGATGCCCCTTTGGAATCTGTCGCAATAACTGTAGTTGAAAAAGTGCCGGTTGACGAATATGAATGCGATGCGCTTGTTGCAGTTCCAGATGTAGTGCTGCCATCGCCCCAGTTCACAGTTGCAGTGAAAGTGTCCCCGTCAGGATCAGAAACTGCGTAAGTGAGTGATAAGGCAGTCCCTACGGTTATTGATGAGCTTGACATGCTGCATGACGGGATTACAGGAGGGTTATTACCGCCGGCAGGGGTAACTGTTATAGTTCCGCATGTTCTTGTCGAGGATAAGCCTTTTGAATCGGTTGCAGTAATTGAAACTGAAAATGTTCCAGCTGCCGAATATGCATGGTTTGCAGAACTTTGAAGGCCTGTCGAGGTTGTTCCATCTCCCCAATTGACTATGACCGTGTAAGAATCGCCTTCAGGGTCAGTTATTGCATAATTTATTGTTGCAGTGTTCCCAACAATAACTGAAGATGCTCCAAGATTGCATGACGAAATAGTTGGAGGGTTATTTCCTCCGGTTGGATTAACTGTTATTGTGCTGCAAGATTTTGTTGAAGATGCCCCCTTCGAATCTGTTGATGTTATTGAAACTGAAAAAGTCCCTGTTGAGGAATAGGCGTGGTTTGCAGAGCTTTGAAGGCCTGTCGAGGTTGTTCCGTCTCCCCAATTTACAATGACCGTGTAAGAATCGCCTTCAGGGTCGGTTATTGCATAATTTATTGTTGCAGTGTTTCCTACGACAACTGGTGTAACCAATGGAGCGCAGGACAAAATTGTCGGTGGATTGTTTCCTCCGGTTGGATTAACCTTTATTGTGCTGCAAGATCTTGAGACAGATGCCCCTTTTGAATCGGTTGCGGTGATTGTAACGCTGTAAGTTCCGGCTGTATTGTAAATGTGGGTTGCAGAGCTGCTTCCTCCAATTGATGTCTGGCCGTCGCCCCAGTTAACCTGAATTGTGACAAAATCTCCGTCCGGGTCAGAAACTGAATAAACTACTGCTGCAGTGTTTCCAACTGTTACAGATGGTGAAACAGGCAGGCACGATGAAATCACCGGCGGCCTGTTTGTCTGGGTGGTTCCTGTTACTATAATTGTGCCGCATGATTTTATTGTAGTTGCATACTTATTATCGGTTGCAAAAATGACCACGCTGTAAGTTCCTGCGCTATTGTAAATGTGCTGTGCCGAACTTTGGCCTCCTGCCGATGACGTTCCGTCGCCCCATTCTATGCTTACAGTAAATGAATCACCATCCGGGTCTGATATGGAATAAGATACTGCAGTTGTTGTTCCGACGGTAACTGAAGATGAACTTGGACCGCACGATGAAATCACCGGCGGCCTGTTTGTCGGAGTTATCCCGCTGATTGCGATTGTACCGCATGATTTTATTGTAGTTGCTGATTTTGTGTCAGTTGCGTATATTGTAACTGAATAAGTTCCAGCTGAATTGTAAGTGTGAGGCGCATAACTTGTTCCGCCTGAAGTTGAAGTTCCATCTCCCCATTCTATTCTTACTGTTACAGGATCTCCATCAGGGTCTGAAATCTGGTAATTTATTACGATTGGGCTGCCGACTGTCCCCTGAGACTGCGAATTACATGAAGAAATCACCGGCGGCCTGTTTGGAGCGCTGCATCCGACGACTTCAACCACTTCTGCCCCGGCCCATGCAGTGTACTTATTTCCGCCGGAATCTGTTGTAAGGAGCTGTCTTAAAGTGTAAATTCCGCAAGGATACTGAGATGCAACAGAATGAATCCTAAATGGACCAGTCTGCCATGCTGTGACATAACCTCCCTGCCCAGGCACATTGCTGTCAAAGACTGCATCAAAAACTTTGTCAAGAGGAATTGGAACATTCCCAGTAAATGTTGATGAGTAAGCCTCTCCCTGCCTTACCTGCCTTGGGCTTAAAGAGACACTTGTTATTGAAATTTGAGAGGCTGCGCATCCAATGACTTCTTCTGTTACTGAACCGCTCCATACTCTTTGCCTTTGTCCGTTAACTGTCGTCCAGAGCTCTGTTAAAGTGTAAATTCCGCATGGAAAATCTGCAGTTACTAGATGTGATTGCGAGTGCCCTGTCTGCCATCCAGGCACATTTCCGCCAATTCCCGGCACTGTGCTGAGGAATACTGCTTCAAAAACTGTCGTGTCAGGAAAATTTCCTGTAAATGTTGAAGTGTATGGCTGCCCCTGCTTTACCCGGGTTGGTGAGAATGAAACACTTGATACTGAAATCGCTGCGGAAGTTGGATTTGATAAAACTGTTATTTGCCCGCATTGGGCTGCTGATGAAGCGCCTTTGTTGTCTGCTGCAGTTGCTCTTATTGAAAAAGTTCCAGGAGATGTATATCTGTAATCAGCTGAGCCGACATTGCCCTGGATTGTATTCGCGCCGTCGCCCCAGAAAACCGTGATTGTAACCGGGTCATTCTGGGAGTCAGATGCCTGATAATTTACTTTTGCACTCTCGCCAACGTGAATCGTTGACTGAGCAAGGCTGCATGAGGAAAATTGCGGAGCGCTGTTTGGAATATTTCCAATTGTGAAAAATTTTGGCGAATTTGTAAGCTGATTATTTGATGCGCCTGAAGAATCATCAGGGTCAATTGCATAGGCATAAACTGAATGCTGCCTTCCGTCCCTGTAATTCTGCGGAACGTTGAAATTGAATCCGTGATTTCCTGTTACCTGCTCAATCTGGTTTACATCAGGCCTGTAAATGCCTGTATTAACGCTTCCAGCAAAAGTTCCTCCGCTGCCTGCCGGACCGTCAAAGTAAATGTGAACATTAATTGAATCTGATGGATGATTTAAATCAAGAGCCCATCCGGATATAATTCCGTCTGACGTAATAATATCCAAGAAACCTTTCGGAATCCTGTTTGCAAAAGCCGGAGGGCCGACAATAACTGTTTTGGAGCCGGACCAGACTTCCTGGCCATTGGCATATAATTTTTTTAAATAATAAGTTCCGTATGGGTATGCGCCTGAAACAAAATGATTTTGAACAGCACCGGTCTGCCAGGCAGTTGCATAGCCGCCCATTCCCGGAACTGTGCTTTCAAAATATGCGTCAAAAACAGTATCGGCAGGAAAAGTTCCTGTGAAGGTTGACTTGTAAGATTCACCATGGTCAACCCTGTCAGGATTAAAGTTAACAAAAGTAACTATCACGCTCGGCTGGGCCGCAAATGCGCTTATAGGTAAAACTAAAGAGAAAATGATAAAAAGTGAAAATAAGCTCCATGAACTCTTGAATTTCATTCTGTAAATCCCCCTAACAGCCGATTTATTTTGCTATTTATAAAGCTTTCGATTTTGTTACCATTAAAGAATGGTGATGATTGAGCGAATAGAACCAGAATTTATACTAAAACCCAATCTTCTTAATCCACTTCTTCAATAACCTTTTCAGATAGCTTATCTTTACTTCAATAAGAACAAGCCCTGCCAGTATTAACAAGACACCCGGAACAATCGGGAGGAAAATTCCAATAACCCCGAGAACTATCAAAACCGAGCCGGCAATCCATTTTAGAGCTTTGATGTACATTTTATTAAGTTGTGATGCTTATTGAATTAGAAGCGCGGCTTTCAAGCAAAGAGCTTCCAATCCCCTTTCCGACAAAAAAGGAAGACTTGCTCAACTCAGAGCTGAACAAATCAAAAAAGCCGCTTTCTTTTTTATACTCGACAACATCTGCAATTATTCCTTCTTTCTTTTCAATGTAATTGATAACTTCGTCCTTGCCTCCCAGTTCATCAACCAATCCGTTGTCCTTTGCCTGGATTCCAAGATAGAAAAGTCCTGTAGCCAATTTGTCAACATCTTTTTTATTCATTTTCCTGTTCTTTGCCACTTCACTCACGAAATAATCCCTCATTGTGTCAAGAGTCTCCTGAAAAACTTCTTTTTCCTCTGAATTCATTTCCTTGAGGGGGCTTCCGATGTCCTTGTACTTTCCGGATACGAGCCTTCGGTAAGTTATATTATATCTTTCCAGAAATCCCGGAAATTCAAGATACGAGCCAATAACCCCTATGGAGCCTGTGATGGACATCCTGTTAGCTACAATATGCTCAGATGAAGATGCAATCCAGTATCCGCCTGACGCGCCCACTTCCCTTATCCAGGCAACTGTCGTCTTGTTTGCCTTTTTTACTGCATCAGCAATTTCTTCAGATGCAACAGGAGAGCCGCCGGGGCTGTTTATCTCAAGGATTATCGCCTTTATGCTTGGATTTTTTGCTGCCTTTTCTATGAATTCGACTGTTTCAGGGGATGAGGTAACTGTCTCGAAAAGATAATCAGAATCATCGCTTCCGATTATCACCCCGTCAATAGGTATCAATGCAACATTCCCGCCCAGTGATTCAACATTAGACTCTGAGAATAATGAGATGATTCCTGCTGAAATAAGCGCAAGAAATCCTAAAACAATTATTATAAAAACTGAATAGCCCCATTTGAAATTCTGCTGCGGCTGCTTTTCATTCATTTCTCATCACCCTGCTTGAATGCCTGGAAAATATCCTTTCTTCCCTGCTTTAGGTTGTCAAGAATCTGGTCTTTTGCCATCTCAAGATAGCCGATGACCTCCTGCGGCGTTACATTTTCCGTTTTCATGGATGTCTGTATGTTATTTTCCGAAACATCCACCCTTAATAAAAACACTTTCTGCTGCGGCTTGTCCATTTTAGAATGACTCATAATTATATTTTTCAACAACCCTTGTCCTGCTTAATATCTCGCTCAATCTCTGGGTTGATTTAGTGAAAAGCATGAACAATGGATCTGCAATGATCAGCAAGTCAAAAGGAAATATCGGAATCAAATAAATGTTTCTGACAAACAGCTGCCATCTGCTTAAATGATTACTGTCGCTAATGACATAAATGTTTAACAGCTTCTTTCCGATTGTCTGCCCCATCTTCTTTTCAAGCAGGTAAAAATACAACAGCATCAGGATTGAAGATGCAAAATATATTGAAAGAATATATCCGGTATTTTCACCGCTGCCAAGGATGCTGAACAGCTGAGAAAATGAATAATCTTTTGGAAGCAGTTTCTTGAACAATCCAGTGAAAGGAAACATTACGAATACAGAAAGAATCAGAATGTCAATTGCGAAAGCAAGAATCCTCTTCCACAGCATGGCAGGGCCTATGAAAACTTTTTCTTTTGGAAGGTTTAATCTTGGCATTTGGATTTGTGAAAGTTTTGTATTTATAAAAATATGTTTTTTACTTAATCTGGACGTAAGGTGCAAACAAATTCGGCTGCTGCAATCTTTCGCTTAACCTGTCTCTCGTTCTCTTTCTGGCGACAATCGGACTGCAGATTTCACATGCTTGGTTTGCACCTTCAACTGGCAAAAGATGAGGAAATTCTTCGTTTAGCATTTTATGCCCTTTCATCCATTACGAACGAGAGTTTATTTGACATTTTATGCAGTTATCGCTTAGTTTTTATAAATTTAATTGCGAGTCCTGCCGAATGAATTATTTTTCCCATAGAAACCTATATAAACACTTTATAATCCGTTTATCTTAATGAGCAAGAAGAAAGAGGAGATGGAGAGGCAGGAAAAGCTTCAGATGGAGATTTCCAGAATCCACCTTCCAAGAGGCAAGGAAACTTTAGGAATCATCGAGCAGAGATTAGGCGGCTCAAGAATGAGGGTAAGGTGCCTTGACGGAAAGACAAGAATCTGCAGGATTCCCGGCAGGCTCACAAGAAAACTGTGGGTAAGGGACAATGACATTGTTATCGTCGAGCCGTGGGAATACGGCGGCGATGCAAAAGGAGATATCATTTACAAATACAGCCCGACGCAGGTTGGATTTCTAAAGAAAAGAGGGCATCTCAAGCAGCTGGAAGAGTTTGATGAGTTTTAAGCTAATACTTCCTTTAATTTTGTTTTTTTAATTTTATCACCACTCAATAATAGAAATATTTAAATATTGTAATGGAAAACTAGGCTTTATGGAAAGGCAGGGGGTCAGTTTTATTGCAATGAATTTCATACTTCTTTTTGTCACAATAGGATTCATTTTTGTGGTTTTTGACCTTATGGGGCTGTCATTCATCTTCGAGCTTGGCATTTTGCTTGCACTTATGTTTTTGATTGCATTTGCAATGTTTTTTGTATATCACGACAAAAGGGGAAGCTGGGCGATTTTAGGCTCTCTGCTGATTTTGCTTTTGCTTGATGCCTTTGTTATCCTTATACTAAAAAGAAAGTTTGGCATCGCGGAAATCATCACGATATTCTTTGCAGTGCTTGGGATTGTTGTTGCATTCCTGAACGTTTTCACGGAGAGAGAAATAAAGCCTGAAGCGCATGTAGAGGCTGGCGGCAAATATTACTATCCTTATATCAGCAAGCCTGAGCCTGTTGCCGGGCAAAAAGTACAGGCCGTTGTGCAGCCCCAAGCAACAGCTGCAGTACAGCACCAGCCATCAGTACAATCAACTTTCATCCCGGGAAAATATGTTGCAAGCAGAAAAGCTAACAAGTTCCACATTGCAAAATGCGACTGGGCGATGAGGATAAGCAAAGAGAACCAAGTTTGGCTTAACACAAAAGATGAAGCGCAGTCAAGAGGGTTTGTGGCTGACAGGTGCGTGATTTAAGTTTTCAATAAAAATTGGATTTTCTTAGGTATCGGCTATGGGCAAATTATTGGTTGTTGAAAATAGCTTCAATCCCGATAAAAGAATTGAAGCAAGCCTGGAAAGAAAGCTGGACAGTGATGAGATTTATTCTGCTGGAACTTTCGAGGCTGCATTTGTTCAATTGGAGAAGCGGTGCTATACTTCAGCGGTCTTGCCTTTGAGCTTCCCGTGGCACCTTGGAGGGCCTGCGGTTTTGCACGGAATTGATTTTGCAAAAAGATGCACAGATTTCGGAATTAATCCCGATGGCGTATTTGCTTACTCCTCTAGCGATGAAGAATTGAATGCAGCCAGAAATTCCGGAGTCTTATTATACAGCAGAATTTATAAAATTTCACCAAATGATTCAAACTCCGAAGACGTAAGAATAAATTTTCTTGTTAAGGATGTACTATCCTACTTTAATAGGCCGGCATAGCCCAAAGTTACTTCTTCCACAGCAAAATTATCAATAAAATTACGCTTACAGTAATTGCGCTGTCAGCAATATTAAATACTGGCCAGATTCTGAAATCTATGAAATCGACGACAGAGCCGAGAGCTAGCCTGTCAGCCAAATTTCCGACTGTCCCTCCGAGAAGCAATCCAACTGAAAGCTGAATCCATTTTTCATTCTCTTTTATTTTTTGGATCGAATATAAAATCGCAATAATGGCGATAACTGAAAAAACTATAAAAAATAAATTAAATCCCTGAAAAAGGCTGAAAGCAGAGCCTGTGTTGGTTACATAAGTCAGATGAAGGGTATTTTTTATTATTGGGAATGATTCATTCAAATGGAAGTTTTTTCTTATAAAAAACTTTGTAAGCTGGTCGAGAATGATTATTAATAATCCTGTCAGGAAGATTGTTATGATTTTTTTACGCATTTTAGGTTATATCAAAAGGTGTAATATAAAAAGTTTGTTACTTTTTATTATTTTTTAATTGAATTATGCAGTAACAAAAGGTGTGAACCAATTTTATAATCCATGTGGTAGATAAACTGCCACCCCATTTTAATTGAAATTACTATAGAGTAATAAATAATAATAAAGTTTTTAAATAATATTAGATTAGCAACGATTAATGGCAAAGATTGATGTCGTAGGAGTTGCACATATTGATTCAGAAACTGAAAAAGCCAGAGAATACTTGGAAGGGATAATAGGTAAGGAAACTTTAGTTTTTTTAGAACCGACTGTTGAAATGATGTTGGATCCTTCTGACATTGTCATATACCAAAGAAATTTTTGGACTGCATTGAGGAATTTGGGAGTTGATAAAGGGAATAGTGTTGTACCCATATCACATGAAAGGATGCCCAGAAGAAATCCTAATTCGTATGTTTATCATAGCATTGGAATGCCTGAACCCAGATATGGGGTTGCATTGATTCTTGAAGAACAACTGCAAGCTGAATGGATCCATAGGAAAGCATCTGAGTCTGGCATAGGAGTTGTAATGGTGGGTAATGATCATGCAAAGGATATTTCTCAGTATTTAGGTGCAAAAGGAAATGAAGTATCATACCACAGCCTGATGAATGGGGAGGTTCCAGAATCTCGTTTTAACAGGGAAGTAAAAGAATTTGTTGAAGGAAAAAGACAAGATTGCGTAAGGTCGTCCTGGCAACAAAGGGCTAATGATTTTCTTATTAAGCAGGTGACTGAATATTTTAGAAGAGAAAATGTGCTGGTGATTGGAGACGCATTTGCAGCTATTGCATCAAATCCAAGAATGGCAGAAGCATATTTCAGGTTCTGTTCGGATTTATTAAGTTCACCGGAATTGGAACCGATGCAAAATGAAAAGTTATACCAGGGATGCAGTATGTCACTTGATACCCACAGAAAAGCGATTGAAGAGTTTTCCATTAAACCAATTAGAAATCTAGCATTGCCGACTCTTACAAAAGCAGATTTTTATAAAACATAAAAATTTTGAGAGTATTTTTTGCACCGATGAGCTATTTCTTAATTCAGTGTAAAATCCAAATTAATAATACCTTCTTCTCCTCGTGTCTTCCTGCTCGCCTCTTGCAATTGCCTCTATGTTTGCAAGCCTTTGGTTTATGCTTTCTATAGAAGCCCTTAATGCATCCAGCTTGCTGGAAATGACTTCAAGATTTTTTGACGCGATAAAGCTGTCTCCCTGGCCGTAAGACGGCTGCTGCTGAAACTGGGGCTGCTGGAAAGCAGGCTGAAATGAAGGAGACTGCATATTCTGCTGCTGGAATGAAGGATATTTTTGAAATGGCTGCGGAGTTTGCTGCGAGTCCAACCCCATTCCCAAATCAGGAGAAGGCCCCGCTCCCATATCCAAACCAAGATCCTTGTCAAGATTCAAATCTTTTCCTAAATCTCCAAAATCATCTTTTTTCTTCCAGAACGCAAGTTTTCCCAATAAGCCCATCTATACACCTCTTTTCTTTGACATTAATATAATTGATATATAAAGATTTTGAATCAGAATCCCTTTGCCATGAAATAAATCACAACAACAGCTACCAATGCAGTCCCGATGAAAAAAAGGAAGTGAAAGAATTTTTTGAAAACTTCGTGTATTAGGAGCATTACAAGAAGATAAGTTACAATTGCGGTGATAATAAGCGACAGCGCCATTTTATTTATTCTTCAGTTCTGTGCGGAAATGATTGCACTATTTTTTAACGAGCATTTTGCGCACAGTGGCACCTTTTTGCATGTGCTTTTGCCCAGTTCAAGGAGCAATGCGCGGTACTCATTAAATAACTTTTCTATATTTTCAGGTGCTTTTATGATTAACTGCTGCCGTTATTTGGAATCATTCCCGCATATCTGAATTCGGGCGTTTTTATGCCGGGATCACGGTAACGAACTTTCAAAGAATTTAGAAATGCCTCGAGACAGAATATTGATTTATGTTATATTTTCGATACAAACTTTTTATTCCCTTCTGATCAATCATATCAAGAAATCAAAACAGCGTTGATAACGCCGTCTTGGCCCGGCCTTGATGTTATCTTTGCCTTGCCCATCTCAGTGTCAATGACGCTTCCTTTGGTCATTATATTTCTCCTTATGAAATGCCTGTTCGCAGGATTGTCGGTTATAGTTTTTATTTTTGCCTGCTTGTAAGATTTTGATTTAGGGTCAAAAAGATTTGCAGTGTCTGCGCTCAGCATCCTTAGCTTCCTGTTGGCGCCCATTGTTCTCAAGACAAGAATTCTTTTTCCGGAAAGCTTTGTGAAAGACGGCTCCCTTCCGAGCTCATACTGCTTTTTCTTCCGGTAATCCTTGTACCTTGCCCCTGTCTGCTTCCTTCTGGGCCTTCCCTGTGATAATGCCATGAAGAATTGGAAATTTTATTGATTTAAATAGGTTTCTATGCTGAAAATTTAATTTTTATAAATTTGACAATAAAGAATAACGGTTGATTACTTCTGCCGGTATTTTGAAGCATACTGCGTATTATCTGGATTCCTTCCCATTGCAAGACATGTTTCCAGCAGAAGCTTCCAACCTCTCGGAATCTGGGAATAACCCTCATACCCTTCAGCAATCTTTGCGTCTAATGAAGGCAAATTTTTATCTCTTTTTTCCATGGTTACCAAGGCTGCTTTTCTTGCTGCAGCAACATCCCTTAATGCATCCATGTCCTTGTCTGAGTAACTCCCGGATCCAACAACGACGATTAAGTCATCTTCACCTATGCCTTCGACAGGCCCGTGAGCAATCTGATTGCCCTGCAAGTAAACTGAAGGTTTTCCAAGAATCTCATTTGCCTTGAGCCTGAGCTCTTCTGCAACACCGGTGCCTTTGTCAACCCAATAGACAACACGCGCATTTTTTGCCCAATTTACAATTTGTTCAGAAATATCATTTCTAAGGTTTTCAGCCATGCAATCTGCAACTTTATCGGTGAGCAATCTTCCTTGGCCGATCTGAAAATCCCGGCCAGCTAGGTAATGGATGACAGAATCGCAAAAAAGCGCCTGATTGATTATGCTGTTTGTGGCAGGAACGACTTTTTCAGCATCGCTTATAAGAGAGTAGTATTTTCTGCATTTTTCAGCTAAAGGCGAGCCTTCTCTTGTAATTCCAAAATAGCTAATCTTCTCCCTTTCAAGCTCAGGCATCAAAACATCTACAATTTCGGTTGTGCGGCCGGAATTGCTTATTAGAAAAACGTAGGAGTTGCTTGGCATATTCCCAGGATTTAGATCTTCCGGACAATGCGCCTGTACAGTTGAATAAGGCAATGATAATTCAGCAGCCCTGTTTACCGCCAGCTTGCCTGGAAAAATAATGCTGGAGCCGCTGCCTACAAACAGCAGGGGGCCATAACCGCATTTTTTCAGAAGCTCGGCAACTTCCTTTGCTGAGGAAGGGTCAAACCTTTTAAATAAAGGGATAGACAACAGCATGTCATTTTCGGTTTTGGTCATCAGGCCTGGAGCAGTGGACATTTTAATCAGAAAAGCGCGCTTATTTAAAATCTTTTTTGATTTGGAATGCATTTTCCGATAACTATTTATTGTCCTAATTGAAGATTATTCTCATGGAAATTTTTGAATTAATCATTGTTGCGGCTTTATTGTTGGCAATTATGTTTGTTGGCTACCTGATAGGAAAATACGTTGCTTTAAAGCAGCACCAGGAGAAAATCCCGCAAATAAGGGAAACTGCAATCAAGCACTCAAGAGCCGTTCTGGGCGGGCAGTTCAGCGAGCAGCTGGCGCCTTACCTTCCCGGCTTCCCCTACAAGCCGACAGAAGCAAGGTTTATCGGCAAGCCGATTGACTTCATAATCTTTAAGGGAATGGATGAAAAGAAAATTAATGAAGTTGTTTTTGTCGAGGTGAAGAGCGGAAAAAGCCAACTGTCAGGCGCTGAAAGAAGCCTTAGGAATTCGGTTGAAGAAAAGAAAGTTTCCTGGTTTGAGTACAAAGTTCCTGAATCAGTCACAAAAGAAAAATAGGGTTATTTGCCGGAACCTATTTTCAGGACATTTAGTGCCCGCTGGATGTTAAACAATGCAGAATTTTGGAGAGCAAAATCAGGCCCCATTCCCGGCTTGAGTGAATAAACATTTTCTCTTATTCCATTTTGCACTCTATCAAATACCAATACCCTGCTTTCAGAATATGATACAACCAAGAGCATATCATACTGCTTTTCTTGAGCCAGCCTGCTTTCAACAGCCAAAGATATCTTCTGCCCGCCGTACTCTAATGTGTGGTAGTACTCCCCATCATTGGCTGACGCCAGTTCAGATGTGTATTTTCCGAAATCTCTTATTAATTCCCTCAATCTCACTTCTGATGACACTGCGCGCTCTTCCAATGTCATGTTGGGCTTTACCGCGCCTCCTGTTTCGCGCAATACGCCAACTGAGCCTATTCCAACTGCCGAGATTAAGGCAGCATAGCCACCATTCCTGAAGAACTTCTTGAAATCAAACTTCATGTGCATTTCCCTTTACAGGCAGCCGTGATGGTTATATAAATTTTTTTATGGATTCTTTGGTTACTACTATAAAATAGCTATAAAATAGAAACGTTTATAAATGGAATATTATATTATTACTATTTATGAGTAACTACACTATAAATTGCGAGTTTTGCACTTATAACTGGATTCCAAAAGTAGACACCCCAAAATCATGCCCCAGATGCAAGAGGAGATTTGACTACAAAGACGCAAAAGAGGTTCTTGAAACTTTAGGAGAAGAATATGGATACAACCTTGTGAATGTGCTAAGATGAGCAATCTTGAAGAAAAAGTTGAAAGCAAAGAAAGCAAAGGCTTTATTGCTAAAGCGGGCAAGCTTTTGTGGAAGACTGGAATGGCTGCTGCTACAACTGCATTAAGCGTTGCCACTGTAGGCTCTTTGGGAATATGGGTTGGAAGCGCATTTGCTTTAGGCGGGACAATTGCAAATCTTGCGAAAGGAAAATCATTATATGATTCTTTCAGCGAAGGCCTTACGACTTATTCTGCTGTAAACATAGTAATTTATCCAATGGTTTTGCTTGGTGATTTAACATTTCCTTTAATACCTAATTATAACTTCATAGGGCAGGCAGCCAGGGCAGTTTACGCAGCAACAATATACAACGCTGCTTTTGTTAGCACATTCAGGGGGGCGGGGCATCTTGTTGATAATTACATGAATCCAAAAGGAATCACTAAAACAATTGGGGACGGATTTGCGCAGAAATGGTTTGAAGTCGGAGCAACATTTTCTCCTTTTTACGCGCTTGCTGCCAACGGATACACGGGGATTAATTTTGGCAGCTTGACTATCCCTACTTTTGCAGTTGGCGCACTTCCTGTCGGGTTTGTGCTTGACTATTTCCTTGGAAAGAAGAAACAGCCTAATGGATATGCTCCGGCGCATGCAGGGGCGCATTGAGATTTATAGTGTCGAAAGTAAAAAATTGAGCAATGTTAATCCGACACTATGTCAAAAATTCCAAGTTACGAATACATAATGGAATTTTTGAGCATGCTCGGAAATCAAAACAATCATTATTAAATTTGTGATTTCCGACATATTCGGCGGACACAACTATTTTGAATCAATTGTTTGTGTCCGACATTATATAACAAAAACTTATGATTTATCTTAATTTAAATGGCAAAAGACAAAACGAAAGCAGGCGGATTTAGGGAAACTCCGTTGGACGGAAGCGGAACTCCCCGAAGTTCTCCACCGCAAGAGCAAGGACTTGAGTTTTCTGATAGTTTAGTTAACATGTACACTGCTTTCAAGGACCAGGTTTATAATCCAAAATCAGTTTTGTATCCCTCGTGCGGATTCGATGCGAGCCCTTCAAAAGTATTTGATAATGTTACTTTTGTCGATATTGAGGACGGAAACCAGGGATGTGTAAAAAAACTTCAGGAAGCTGGCCTGCATGCAGTTAATCAGGATATAAGAGAATATAAGCCAGCTGAAAAGCATGATTTATTGATTTTAGAGAACCCATCCATCCCTACTGAATGGGCTTCGCGGCATTTGAAATCCGGAGGTTATGTACTTGCAAACAATTATCATGGCAATGCGTCTTGGATGAATAAACACTCCGATGAATTTAGTTTAGTGGGTTTAATAAACAGTGTAAATGATGAAGCAAAAATTGAAAGAAACAAAAATGGTGATTTAGGGGCAGTACTTCCGCTTGAATCAATACGGGAAAGCCGGCCGTTGCATCACCTTATGTTCATCCATAGCTTGAAAACAGGATATGATGAAGGGCTTCCGTTTAAGAGGGAAGCTGAAATTTATATATTCACGAAAAAATAAAAATTATTTTTCAAAACCTTTATAAACAATCAGGTTTTCTTTATCAATATTATTTTTGAGGTGAATTTGACTTATGGAACCTGCAAGACCGTTGGACGCATTGAATAAGGCGAGAGACAAAAGAATTCTTGTTGAGCTGAAAAACAACAAGCAGTATATTGGAAAGCTTAAGTCATTTGACATCCATATCAACATTGTGCTTGAAGATGCGGAAGAAAGAATGAACGGCGAAGTCACAAGAAAGCTCGGCGGCGTTTTCATAAGGGGAGACACAATAACTGTTATTTCAACTGACTAAATTCTGAAATTAATGAAGTGATTTCAAATGAAAGGAACACATTCGATGGGGAAGAAGTCCGGCAAGAAGAACATGATATACTGCCGGAGATGCGGAAAAAGGACTTACAACCTGAACAAGGATATCTGCTCTTCATGCGGTTTTGGAAAGAGCTCAAGGCTGAGAAAATACGAGTGGCAGAAGAAAGTAAAGTAATTCTGGATTTTTTGTTAATTTTAAAATAATTTGATTTGCCCCCTCTCAACAGGCAGCGACGAAACTTTAAAAACAAAAACCTTTTAATACGAACTGAATAAACTAATTTTTTATGCGGAGGTGCCGGAGTGGCCAAACGGGATAGGCTTAGGTGTGCTGAGCAATGAAAATTGCGATGAACTATGACACCTATTGGCTTAGTGCCTACGCAGGTTCGAATCCTGTCCTCCGCACTCATTTTTTATTAATCTAAAATAATTCCACTTCAAAATCCCCTGTTACTACCCCAGATGTGAATATGGAGCCGGTCACTGAAATTAAAACCATACTCTTTGCATAGCTCGATAAGCCACTTGCTTTTTTCCCTTATAATTGCGCTTTTATCACCTTCCGGCATAAGATATATTTTTTCTGAAGGTATTCTTAATTCATTCTGAAGCTGGGTTATTTCTGCTAAATCTTCAGGAATAGTGACAACAAACTTAATCTGATAATCATGATGTTGAATAAGCTCCTTTAAAACTGACTTAGTTTTTATCAGATTCCTATGCCTAGACTCATATTGGGATCCAATGGGTATGCTGTTACTCATCTTTGGAGAGATGCTTAAATAGGCTTCAGCAGGTAATTCTTTGAAGATTGTTCCATTTGTTTCAATAGTAATATGATAACCTAAATCTGCAAGAGCAGCCGTTAGCTTGCCAAGTTCTTTTTGCATGAATGGCTCGCCGCCAGTTATCACAACATGCTTTGCAGGGGTTTTTTTAGTTTCAAGAACCAGTTCATCTAAGGATTTGAAAGTGCCATTAGCTTCCCATGAAGTATAGGGCGTATCACATTTTGTTAATTCTCCGGTAGCCAAGTCCCTCCATTCACATCTTAGGTTGCAGCCAGATGTCCTGATAAAAAAAGATGGCACCCCTATATTCTTGCCTTCCCCCTGGACCGAATAAAATGTTTCAGCGATGTACATATACTTAAGGTAACCTCAGATATTATTTAAAATTATCTCCATAAAATTAGTATAAGAAATTTGCATGTTTAAGTCCAAAAGATTTAAAAGTCACTAACCATTAGTAGGTACTAATTTGAGGATGATTTCATGAATTATGAAAAATTAATCAATGCAGCAGACAGCACATTAATATCTCCAAGAAAATTGGAGCGGGTATTGGTTCTGTTAAAGGAAGGCCCAAAAAAACAAATAGATGTCCAGCGTGAGCTAGGAGTTCCAACATCAGCGATTAAATATATTTCTCAGGAATTAGGCGATATAGTACTCAAAGAAGGGGATAAGTTGTCATTGAAAGATGATTCTTTGACATTAGTCGCCGGTATACATTCTCACAGATCAGCAACTGATGCTGAATTTGAAAAAAATATTGAACTTGCACTTCCTGAATTGCAGGCCATTGAAAAATCACGCCAAAGGTCTTACAGAGATTTTGACCAGTTCAGGGCGCTTCCTGAGTCAACCGTAGAAAAAGTTAGGCTTATGTTTTACAGGGGAGATGTGGAGGGAAGAAAAATAATCCTAGTAGGGGATAATGACCTTGCATCAGTGGCTCTTGGATTAAGTAGGCTTGCCAAAAAAATCACGGTGCTAGACTTAGACAAAAATGTGCTAAATCAAATAAAAGATGCCAGCATGAAAAATTCCCTTGATGTCGAAGTTATTAATTATGATGTCAAAAGAGAATTGCCTCAAGAGTTAGCATCAATTTATAGTGCAGCAGTAACTGACCCGCCGTACACTCCGCAAGGAATCAAATTATTTGCATCCAGGGCATTAAAAGGGATTGGAAAAAATAGTGGCACAATATACTTAAATTATGGATACAGCCCGCGGTCAAAAGAAAGAGCATTAGTAGTCCAAGATGGATTAACTAAAATGGGGTTAGTAATTGAGGAAGTCAGGCCAGATTTCACAAAATACTTTGGAGCGCAATCCATTGGCTGCTCTTCGTCATTGTATATTTGCAGAGCTACACCAATGTCAAAACCATTGGTTCGAGGTAACTTTAGCGGAGATATATACACAAAAGCAGGAAAATAAGAATGGCAGAAGAATTTATCCTAGGGACCCAGGGATGGAAAATCAGAGGGCACGATGCATCAGCTGCAATTATAAAATGCCACGATGGAAAAGTGGACATAATAGCTGCAGCTGAAGAGGAAAGGTTTACAGGATTAAAGCACGCTTATGATGCCTTGCCAACGCATTCCATAGAATTTTGCCTGAGGGAAGCGGGAATAAAAGCTGAAGACTTAAGCGCAATAGCAATTCCGTTTCAATATCGAAAAATGTATGAAGAAAGAGGGATAAATTTTAATCTTTGTGATAAAAGGGTTATATCGGCATTTATGCCGCAGCTTGCACCTCAGAATATGCCAGATTTATTTTATGTCAATCACCACCTAGCACACGCAATAAGTGCGTTTGCGCCTGCAATGGTTGACTCTTCAACAGTTTTGATTGTTGACGGGCAGGGCGAGCGGGAGTCAACATCTGTATGGGCTATCAAAGAACTTGGAAAGTCTGTAAAGAAAATTGCATCATCGGATATTGGATCCTCATTAGGTTATTTTTACGAAGGGCTTACAGAATTTGTCGGCTTTAGGGGGGATGAAGCTGGAAAAACTATGGGGCTTGCACCTTACGGAAATCCAAACAGATATAGAAAACACCTTGAAGAATTAATAAGCATTGAAAATTGCGTCATTAGCGTTAACGGCTCTTCTGTAAAGCTCGGATTACAATCTGGAGATTACCTTCCTGTTGACGAGCAGTGGCAGGTTAGGTCTTTTTGGATTAAACAATTATCGAACATTACTGGCTTAAAGCAGAATGATAATTCCAGAAAATACTCTTATCGTAATTTTCCTCGGCCTTACGCAGATGTTGCATCTGCTGGCCAGCTAATACTGGAAAATATATTGGTAAGCCTTGCTCTTCAGTCTAAAGAAGCAACAGGACTGGATAATTTGAGTATTGCGGGCGGAGTTGGCTTAAATTGTGTCGCAAATGGGAGAATTGCTGAATTATCTGCATTCAGAAATTTTTATATTCAGCCAGCATCAAATGACGCTGGAACATCTCTTGGGGCGGCCCTTGAAATTGCCAGGCAAAAAGGATACAGGATAAGCCATGTTCCAATGAGTGCTTACCAAGGAATCGGTTATTCCAATGATAGTATTGAGCGGATATTAAACTATTCAGAAATCAGCTATTCTGTTCATGAGGATGCTTCGCATTTAATTGCGGACTTAGTTACACAAGGCAAGGTTGTTGGTTTGTTTCAGGGCAGAGCAGAGTTCGGCCCTAGGGCACTTGGCAATCGGTCGTTCATAGCCGATCCACGGAGAAGAGAAATGCAGGATTACATAAACCAGCATGTTAAAGACAGGGAGGAAGGCAGGCCATTGGCACCCAGCGTCATTGACAGAGATGCAGAGATATACTTTGACAGGATGCGGGATGCGCCCCATATGACTATTGCCAGCAGAATGAAAAAATCATTGGGTGCAGTCACTCACGTTGACGGCACAACAAGACCTCAAATTGTAGATGCTGAGTCGAATGCATTATATTACAATCAACTGGAAAAGATAAAGGAGAGGCTAGGTGAAGGTGCTGTAGTTAACACATCTTTGAACTTAAGCGGGCCTATAGTAAACACACCTCAGCAGGCATTGAAGTTGCTTGAGTCTACTGCAACAGTTGCGATAATATTTAACAACAGGTATGTGGTGATGAAAAATGAATAATGAGATAGTGCATAGTGTAGTAAAACTTAATCAGCATTTCTTGAGTGACAGGCCTTTGCTGGAGCAGATAGTAGCAATTTCTGACATAGATCCTAATGAAACTGTGTTGGAGATTGGACCGGGGCAAGGATCCCTTACGAGTGTTATTTCTGACAAAGCTCGAAAAGTCATAGCTATTGAATCGGATACAAGGCTGAAAGAGAACCTTTCGAGATTGCAGTCACAATTTCCAAATTTAAGTGTAGTTTATGGTGATGCGCTGGAAATGAGGCTTCCTAAATTTGACAGGATAATTGCTAACATTCCATTTAACATAACAGAACCCCTGATAATGAAGTTGATAGGAGAAAATTTCAAGGCCGCTTACCTGTTGGTGGGGGAATCTTTTGCGCAGAATTGCTGCTCTGATAATGGCGACAGCACCAGATTGGGATTGCTGACAAAAGCCCACTTCAATTCCGAATATCTTATGCAAGTGTCAAGAGAAAATTTTACGCCAGTTCCCTCAACTGATGGCGCCTTGATAGGGTTATACCCTGTCAAAAAAAATGAAATTTATCAGAACTTTGCACGTTATATGGTAAGATGCATGTGGGGCCAGAAGACCAGGCCAGTTAGAGATGCGCTTGCGGCTGCATTGTCGCAATACATGCTGCAAAAAGGATCTGGCCAAGTTAACTTGGACCAGGCTACAAAGAAGCTGGAAGAAAATTATCAATTTCTATTGGACAAACGAGTTGTAGATTTAGGAAATTCTGAATTTAGGGAATTGTATGAAGGGTTATCCACAATAAACCTCAAAAAAGTTTTTGGAGGCCATAAGCCGCGGGGCGGTGCACAAAACTGGAGAAAAACCTATGAAGCATATCTGAGGTAAAATGGCAAACGTAACTATCCTTGCCCCTCATATTGACGATGAATCCATCGGGATGGGAGGGAGCATTGCAAAACACATTGATTTGGGAAACGCTGTTAGAGTAATTTTCTTTGATTCCGGACGAGACGGAATTGAAATGAAGGAAAGGGAATCAGAAGCAGAGAATGTGATGGCTTTCCTCGGCATCAAAGACGCACAATTCCTGAGGGGGGCAATACCCTACTTGCACAGAAGCATTCCTGAAACTATTGTTGGATTATTAAGGCAGTACTCAACTGATTTTCTCTACGCGCCCCATCTCAATGACGGCGACTCCGAACATGTTACAATTTCTGAGCTTGCGCACCGGCTGCTTTGGATGGCTAATGGCAATTACTTTCCAGACCAAGAAGGCAAGTGTAATATCAAGTCATTGTTCCTGTATGAAATTCACAGGCCGATTAATGAGGTGCATTATCTTGAAGATATATCAAGTTACGAAAAGAGAAAGAAGACGGCGATTTCAATGTACAAGTCGCAGACAGGCAGAGTAAAATATCACAAAAGCGCTATTTCCCTTAATCGTTATAGGGGGATTTCATCAGAATTTTCCCAGTGCGCAGAGGCTTTCCAGATATTCGGAGCCCGTAATTTGATTGAAATAATCGGCCCCGCGCAGCTTTTGACTCCTGGCGCCCCTCCCGCTAATGCCCACAGATCATACCAAAATAGAAAAAAATCCTAATCAGGTGTAAGGCAATGGATATGTCAATAGTAATCCCGGTTCATGACGATGTTAGGATAGAAAGATGCGTAAAAAGCATAGATGAGAATGTTGAAGTTGTAATTGCATTAAACAATCCAACTGAAAAAGTTTCTGGAATTGTAAAAAAATTGGGTGTTAAATCGGTCGATGTTCCAGAACAAAATCTTGGCATGTGCTACAATGCAGGGATGGATGCCTCTGCATCTGAACTTGTGCTTTTTATGGACAGTGATTGTGTTTTTGCACCTAAGACAATCAAAAGAGTTTTTGAAGCAAAGATGGATTATCCAAAAGCTCTGATACGCGGCAATGTTGTATATCTAACTGGTTCACTCCAGTCCAGAATAACAAAAGCTGGGCGTGATGTGACAACAACCAATGTGCCTTATGCATTTATACCTCTTTTATTATTGGACAAGAATGTTTTTTCAAGGATAAATGATGGGAACAGGTTTGCAGAAGATGTTGGCTGGACTGCGGATTATGAATTTGAGCTCAGAAGATCCAAAGCAGGCATACCATTAATATATATTTCAGAAGCTAGAATATTCCATGAACCTATGACTATTGCGTCTGATCTAAGAAGTGCTTTTAAGTATGGCAATGGAAAAAGCATAAGGCACCAAAGAACGGGCGAGAAGGCAAATTTTATGGAAGTCCTAAAAGAGCCCGTTCTAAGGGGATTCAGAGAAAAGGGTTTTGCTACAGGCATTTATCTGCTCTTGTGGGAATCTGTCTTGTACTCCGGGTTTTACGCCAAAAAATATGGATTAACAGGAAAATAAGAGGAATGTTGCATGAACCCTAAAACCATGGATGATTTGAGAAATTTGAAATTAAAAGATGCGGCTGTTACGTTAGCTACAGGAGATTCATTAACAGATGATAAACTGGTATCTTCTATCCGAAGCATAGGTAAAATTCCCTTTGTTCTAGACTTTAGCAGAGACTTTAACGGAAATGAGGCATACAAAAAAGAAGGCACTTACCATCAGTCATTCTCCATTGATAAAATATTGGTAAGTGTTGCTGCAAATACGCATCATTCGATAAAAGATGCCAAAGATACTATAGGATATTTTATGCTACTTTATTCGTTAGCTGTTGCAAGGGCTGAATCAATGGCATCGTCTGAAATTTTGTTGCCATCGGCAATTTTCCCTATAAATCCTGATAGTATGAGTGGTTTTGCAAAAGCTTTGCAAAGGCTTACAGATGAAGGAACAAGCAAGGAAACAAACATGTCATTAGAGTTTATGCTTTCAGGTGGGAGGAAGAACAACCACAGCAATACCCGTTTATCAAATGACAAAACTGTAACTTTGATTTCAGGCGGAACAGATAGCGTTGGAGTGGCATACATAGAAAAAGGCCTCGGAAAAACCTTAAGCCTAGTTCAAATTCTTTATGACCAGGCAGCGAGGTACCAGGAACTATGGTGCGTTGATAAGGTTGTAGGGGATTTGGGCATAAAAAGCGCAGACATTTGCAGGGTGCATTTGCCAATGCTTAAAACATTTGGCGGTTCCGCGTTATTAAGAGATGACATAAGAATAACAGAAGAAAACAAAAAAATAGAATATGTTCCATTCAGAAATACAGTTTTGCTTGCAGTTGCATTGATGAAAGCAGAATTGGCAGGGGCAAAATATGTTGCGATTGGCGCCAATCATGATGATACAATGGCTCCAGATGGTACGCCCTCATACATTGAATCAATAAACAATTTGATGCTCGCTATCGGCTCAGAAACGCCGCGTGTTATTGCCCCTCTGCTCGGATTTGGCGGGAAGCCAGAAGCAATCAGAACTGGAATTGATCTTGGAATAGACTTTTCTCATACATGGTCATGCCATACTTATGTGCCTCCTGAAGCGTCAGGTCCTGACGCCAAAGCATGCGGAACTTGCGGTAACTGCTCTACAAGATATTCAGCATTTAAGCATTTAGGATTGGATGACCCTGTAAAATACATGGAAATGCCAACATTAAGAACGAAATGGGCCGGGCCAAAAGAAAATTATATGCCATTAAGAAAGAAACTTAGTATCAAATAACTATTCTTTCTTTAATACTAACAGATAACGGCAAGAGTTTGTCTTTATTTTCAGTTCACCCTCATATTTGGATTTTAGCAATTCTAAAAATTTCTTGCCTTTTTTAGCACTAAATGAAGGTATTATCGGAGTATACTCAAGCAAAAAAATAATGTCATTCATATTGTAATATTCTATAGAATGGTAGTGGTCTTTTCTTAATATTTTCAGATTAAGCTTTTTGGATTTTTGTATGTAGCTGTTTATTAATTTTCCATGAGGCCGGTTATATGACTGCCCTCTTTTAAAAATGTCCTTGATGTTTTGTTTGTCCCTTTCGCCAACTTGCTGCGTTAAGAAAATACCTCCTTTTTTTAAGACGCGTGCAACCTCGCCTATATTAAATGGGGAGTGCCTGCTTGTTACCACGTCAAAACTTTCAGACTCAAAAGAAATTTTGTTAGTGTTGCATAATTTAAATTTAATGTTTTTAATTTTTGATGAACGCAGTTTCCTTTTTGCTTGGCAAATCATTGATTTGGAAGAGTCTATGCCAACTATACCTTTGCATTTATCCGTAATTTTAAAGAGCTTTTCTCCGCTCCCAGCCCCTAAGTCGAGCAAAATTTTTTTAGGGTCCAAATATTCCGATACTTCTTCAAAAAAATCCCATTTTTTGTTTTTTACAATCGTTTCCCTTTCCAACTCTGAGAAGTCCCATCCAATTTTTTGCCCGACTTGCTCGTAAAACTTTTTTCGTTTTAGCATAAAGTTATTATTGCTAGGCTGTAGCTGATTATATATTGTTAGAATTTAAATACTAACTTATAAATATTTGTTTTAAACATCGGAATTCCACTTTATCTATGATAGGCGGTTTTTTATATAGTAAACACTTTACCGCACCGAACTACTATCTTATAGGCCTGTTCTCCGCACTCATTTTTCATAACTTTTAAATATAACCATTAATTCTTTTAAAACTATGAGCAAGAAATCAAAGAAAAAAGCAAAGAAGATAAATGCAAAGAAAGAGCGGTATGCAAAATTTAGAAAGGATAAGCCGGGTACAATGATGTTCAGCACCCCTGATCTTCCTGATGATGCTGTGCAGCAGAGAAGGCTTGACGAACAAAAGGTTGAAAGCTTCTGGCGCAGCTACAGGAGGCCCCCTGAAAGGTATGTAAGGGAAAGGGACGCAAAAAGCAAGAGATAGATTTATTTTTTTCTAATCGCTAGATTTAAATATCTCCTTTGACATTCTTATTGGCATGAAGTCAAAGCTTGAATGCCCGCTTTGCGGCGTTGAACTGGAAACGAAGCAAGATTACTGCCCGGAGTGCGGCGAAACCTTAATTAAGGACAGATAAACCTTTTTGGCTAATTCTTATATCTAAACTGCTAATAAGATGCTGTGATTCAAATGGCGGAAAATACTGTAAAAAAAAGCCTCAAATATTCGCTTTATGACGGCGCAGCTTATGCTGTGATGGACGGGGCGACTTCCTCATTTCTTACTGCTTTTGCAGTTGCTTTGAACGCTTCTGTAAGCCTTATTGCAGCCCTTACTTATGTTCCGCAGCTTGCAGGCTCGTTCGCGCTGCTTTTTGTAACAAGAATAGTGGACATATTAAAAGACCGGAAAAAAATAGTGGTAATCGGCTCTTTTATTCATGCAATACTGTGGCTCCCGCTGCTCCTCATCCCATATCTTTCCCCAAATCAAAAATATCTCATTATTGTTTATGTATCGCTGCAGACAATCATAGTCCAGATAATGCAGTCAGTTGGAAATGCATGGCTTGGGGACTTAGTTCCGAAATACGAAAGAGGCAAATTTTTTGGGCTTAGAAGCAAAATAGTAGGCGCAACATCTTTTGTTGCCACTATTCTTGCCGGTTTTCTGCTGGATATCTTTTCTGTAAAAAATCCTTTTATTGGATTCGCAATTTTGTTCTTCATCGCGTTTCTGTTCAGAGCAATTTCCGGAGTTTTCAAGTCCATGATGTACCAGCCGCAACCTGATACAGAACATGCTGAAAAATTCTCTTTGGCTGATTTTGTCAAAAGGATGAACAAGACCAATTATGGGCATTTTGTCGCGTATAATACCTTTTTTAAATTTGCCACGTACATTGCATCACCATTTTTTGCCCTTTACATGCTAAGAGATTTGGGTTTTAGCTATCTTCAGTTTACCGGATTGGCTGCTGCTGAGCTTTTGGCAAGCTTTGTTGCCATGGGGGTATGGGGCAGGCTGATAGATGAAAAAGGCACAAAATATGTTTTATATATCTCCGGAATGATGACCCCGTTTATACCTCTCTTTTGGCTTTTTTCCCGCAATTTTTATTTTTTGCTCTTTGTGGAAGCATTTTCAGGATTGTCATGGGCAGGATTCAACCTGAGCGCTTCAAATTTTATTTTTGACGCCGTGAAGCCGGAAAACAGGGTTAGGTGCATGGCTTACCACAAATTTTTTGAGGGAATTGCAATCTGTATTGGCGCCCTTTTAGGAGGGTATCTAATCAGCATAGTCCCTATTTGGATTTTCATTTCAAGCATACCAATGGTATTCCTGATATCCGGCATTGTTAGGCTGCTTATTTCACTATCAATGCTGCCGAAATTGAAAGAAGCCAGGCTTATTGAAGTGGACATCGGCCATTCATTCTTCAAGAGATTCCTGGCGATAAGGCCGAGCGAGGGGCTTGTGTTCGAAGTCATCGGAAAATACCACAAGGTTAAGGAAAAGATGCAGGAAGTGCATAATTACATAAAAGATGCTGCAAAAATAAAATCAATCGATAAAAAAGAAGCAGATGTTTATACAAAAAGGCTTTTGAAGTTCATAGACAAAGATATTTCTCCCAAGAGAGAAAAACATGAATTAACAGACATGCATGAAATTGCGCATTTGACGGAAGAGATTGAGAAGGGGAAGATGAAGAAATAGAATTGCTCAGTCCTTTTTGGATGAAAAAATAAAGGCGTTCCTTAAAATAAAGAGAGGTTAATTGAATGGCTACACTACACAAAGACTATTATTCTTTTACTCTTCAGGAACGCCTTCCTCAAATGGCTTCTTCTAAGTAGTTGCTAATGCATATAAAACTTTTAGACCAACAATAATATTAGCTGGTGCTAAAACATATATCACCGAATTAAATAGTGTTGCTGCCCATGTAGGGAAAAACGTTAAGCCGGCCAGCAAATTGAGCATAAATGTTAATGTCAATCCTGAAATCAAAAATAAGATTCCTTCTTCATGAAAAATGTTTAAAATACCAACAACAACCTTGGAAATGGAAAGGCTTTCTTTTGTTCAACCATTTTATCACATTAAAAAATCCCAACTCAGTATTCTTCTCTTAGTAATGTGCCACAATTCTTGCAAATTATGTCTCCTATGTCTAAGATTTTGCCGCAAACTGGACAAATGAATTTATTATTATCCTCGTTGATATCATTATTCATTTGAATTTTAGGCGATTATATCTCCACCTATTGAAGCTCCGCAATTATCACAGACTAAATCTTCTATGTCTGAAACCGTGCCGCATCTGCAGCACATTAATTCGTAATCAATCAAACTATCATTATTAGGGTTCATTTTCACTTTTTCAAAAATTAAAAAAATTTATCCCTTTAAGGCCGAATAAAGAGACTTCAAGGCTATTACCAAAGCTGCTGGCGCAACTAACACTATTGCATTTTTAACAACTGCTTCTAAAAAATTCCCAACAAACGGAACTAAAGTGTTTATTGCGCTTAGGTTTGCTGTGTTTACAACAACTAAAGCTACTGCTGCCATCAAAACCCCATGGGTTTCTTCTTTGGTTATGTTCAAAAAACCTACAACAAGACCTACCACAACTAGCACAAATACAAACCAGGCATTTGCTGCCCATGCCTGAGCTGCTGCACTGCCAATTGCCACAACTACTGCAACAACTGCACCCACAAGAAACGCCCAAATCCCATACTGGCTCCAATTTAGGCTTGCAATTGCTGATACTGCCTTTAGATCTGCTTTAGCCATATTCTATACACCTCCTAGTTTTATTATGTCAAGAGCATTAAACTGTTGAATGTTCTTATTTAATCCGGAAATAAATTTAAGAAATTTAGCCGTACCTAATTTAACTTCTACACCCTCATCAGTTACTATTGCCATTCTAGGTTTTTACAATCATCTATTCAGTTTATCCCCAAAATGCTTTGGCATAATCTGCAAAGGGCCCTTTCGCATAAGCTTGAAAGTCCTTTTTCTTCTTATTGATTTCACCAAGAAATAACTTAACATTGCTTGCCATGTGTGAGCCAGCTTCTTTGTTTTCCTTTACCTGTGCTCTTATATCGCTCCTATATTTTGAAACCTTTCCTTCCATACGCTTTATCCCTTCTTCTATCATGGCTTTTCCTGCCTCTTTAAGGTCTTTAGCGAATTTTTTAGAATCACTTTGCAATGACTTCACACTTGCGCCAAATTTTTTTGAATACTCTCCCATCTTTTGTTGTTCAGCCGCAATACCTGTCTTATAAGAACTTACGCTTGTTTTTTTTTCAACCCTTGCTTTTTTTCCAGAACCTTCTTTGCCTTTTTCTTTTGCCATTTTTATATCCTCCTTATTAGTTTTGTAATGATTTTTATATGAGTATTAATTAAAAAAATAAAAAAAAGGAGATAAAAAATCTCCTTTATTTACGCAGTTGCAGGAACTGCTATTGCAGCCTGTTCAATCTTTGTGATCTCTTCTGCATAGTGCAGGAATGTGTCTACACAAGCGACCACAACTCTTGCTTCAACAGTCAAGATTTCAATTCCGACAAGACTGACTCTTAACCAAACATCAATCACCATTCCTTTGTCCAAAATTCTGTCCAACACTTCTGCCAATCCAGAAGAGTCTGGCGTTCTGCTTACCATATGTGCACCTCCATCGTTTTATTATATCGTTGCTTTAAAAGCACTTAACCAAATTATGCCAAAAGCTTATATATAAACTTTCTTTCTCGACGTATATTAACAAAAATAAAACAGATATAGATTTTAAAAACATTTTTTGTTTTGTTTCGAATTTAGAAAATAGATATGAATAAAAATTAATAAAACTTTTGACCTTCAATTTTAATGTTTGAAAACAGAATTAGTTTTTCAAATTGTTTTTCATTTTGTTTTTAATTTTGAAAATAGTTAAATTGTCTCAAGTAGTCAATCCTATCATTCAGAATCCCAATTGCCTCCCCCTTATCCTTCATTCTTATGTTAGAGGCAAGCTCTTCATCTTCAAAAACATCCTTTACCCAGCTGCTGAAGTCATTTTTCTCATTATTGGCATGAAATTGGTAAACATCATCTTCAATAGTTTCGAATGCTAAAAGAAGCTCATGCATATTTTTAACATGCAATCCGTTGCAAAAACGAAATTCTTTATCAGAACCTGCATCACTCAATATTTTCATTGCTGACTTTTTATCTTCCTTAAATCCCGTTACTACGCCAGATTTAAATTTGGCTAATCCTTTTGTTGCTAATTCATCAACTAATCTGATTAATTCGATTCTGTCCATTCCTAAGTGTTTGCTAAGCCTGAATGTATTCGCTGAACTATGCTTTTTTAAATATTCCAAAATCTTATTATGGGTAGCTTCAATAGTCATTTTAGAGGTATGAAAATAATTGTATTATCCAAACTGTCAAATAACATAGAGACTTTTTCAATTTCTCCAATTGTTTTGCCTATTGTCAGGAATTTTGGTATGAACGCAATACCTGCATGCTCTGCGCCTTTATTATGAAGTTTCACAAAATCCGAATCACGAGTGATTATAACTCTATCGTTCTTCTTTGCAAAGCTTAAAATTTCTTCGTCATCAGACTCTCTTTTGCCTGCTTCATTGACTGATATTGCGTCAATTCCAAGCAATCTTAAACCAGTTACTATAGATAATTCTATATGCTCATCGGCTAAGAATTTCATGTTTAAACTCTTCTCTGAATTTTTCTATGAATTCTTTGTCTTTTCTTATCTCTTCCTGAATTTCCCTTGTGTTCTCATAATAATAAGATAGAGCTTCATGCACACCAGATATAGAAATACCAAATTCCCGTGCAATTACTGCTGGTGAATCTTTCATCACAATATATTTTTCCGCAATATCCCTAACCCTTATTCTAGTGCCAGCTATTCTTGGGCTTCCAGACATAATTTCGTCCTTTACGATTTTTGATTCTATTGCTTTTGGCATAAATATCACGGGATTATTTATGACTACTAACATATAAACTTTACCCTAACCTAAGGCGTACATCTGTTACTATTGGCTATAACCAACTAAGCGATGAGGAGGTCATTTAACTTTAACTATTTAAAATTTGCTCTTTTTAAATTTTTTCTTAGCAAAATTTTCGGCATATGACTGATAATCCTTTTTCTTTTTCTCCACATCAGACTTAAATCTGTCAATAAATGTTTTAATATCGGTCACAGTTTGGCGTGCTTCAATCGAATATTCTCCAACCTTGCCTTTTTTTTGTGTTATCTGCTCTTTGCCTTTTCCTTGTTTTTGTTTTTTCTTAGCCATTTTAATTTTATGCTATTAGCCAGTATCAGCATTAGCAGCCACCAAAGCGCCTTTTGCAACTGCTTTTAAGGGATTAGACGCTATTTTTACCTCGCCAATTGCAAGCGGAAATTTTAACCTTATAAATATTTCTTTAAAGCGCTCAGCAAATCCTTTTGGCATAGAGGTTCCGCCTGACAAAACAATATCTATAGGTTTCTCTATGCGGGGCATTTTTTCAGTCTTGGAAAACTCGTCTTTCATATTCTCAATAACATACTCTATCAGATGATTGTAATAGATGGACAATGCGCTCTCAATCTTTGTCAAATTAGCGGTTTTAGTTAAATCAAGCGAAGATTCCTTAATGGAGCACACCTTGCTAGCTGTTTCATTCACCACCATTGAAACCTGCTGGTCTATCCAGTCTCCTGATTTGGCAAGAGAAAATTTGAATACCGGCACAGCCTTAAAGCTTAAGCAGACATTGACCATTCCGGCGCCAAACGAAAGCCCAATCCCTGTAAAGCCATTATTTGCAAGCTCTGAAAGGACTATTGCATAGCCCTCATTTACAGGCTTGGGAGTGTAGCCTATTTTTTTAAGAAATTCATTTAAAATTCTTTCGTGGTAAATAACATTAAAATTAGCATCCAATGGCTCGCCCGGAACCGAGTAATAAACAACCTCCCCTTCAGAAGAAGGCTGTTCCAGCAGTGTTTTTATAAGCAGCTCGATCATTGGCAGGGCCTCTTTTTCTTTTGGGCTTATTACGCCATTGCTTAAAGGCCTTCTTGTATCTTTGTTAAAAATGTTAGCAAATTCCAATGCCTCGTCACCTACAACATAAAGCTTGTCTTCCCTTATGATATACTTAACCTTTGAGCTGTCAAGCATGTTTTTTGTAAAATCGCTTTTCTCAACTTCAAAGAAAGCATTCCTTTCGCTTCTAAAAACGACATCATTGCCAACCTTTTCTGCGCACACCAAGAACGCTGTTCCGATGTCCAAGCCTTTGCCTGGTGATTTTTTTTGTTTTTCATTTTCCATTTACTTCTTACCTCTAACATTTTTTAATAAATGAGCAGACTCTTCAATTTTTTGGTCATCCGCCTTCTCAAACTTCACGCCCAATTTTCCAATATTGCTGTCCAATAAGCCTGTCTCGTCTTCAATTTCTGGGGTAAAATCTGTCTTTATTGCAATTTCGCTTTCTTGTCCCGGAATAAATCTTTTCCATCTTATCTGCCTGCCTACCTGCTCTGCAACTTTATTCGCGATATCCTTTACAATATCATCATCAATATTTATACGATTATCTAATTTTAAGGAATAATTTGCCCCTTTATCAGTAAGGCAATACTTATAGCCTTGGACATCTTTTAAATGCCCGTTTTCAACCAATGTTTTACATACAGCCTTTATTGTGGATATACTCAAGCCGCATCTTCTTTTTATCTGGGTTACTGATGGCTCCCTTAAATTTTTGACTGTATCTAAAATTTCTTTTTCTATGTGGAATATGCTCATGATTCTAAATTTAATGTATTTTTTTTATTTACAGATTTTTTAATCCTTTTTTTACCGTCGCCCCCCCCCGCTCAAAAAAACTTGCAAGATGCTGATACCCCTTAAGGCAGTTTTCTTTTTTCATTTTTAATTCAGTTTTAGTTTGCTCAGTTAAGGAATAAATAACCTCTCTTCCTTTCCCATTTAGTTTTGCTATTTTTCCCTCTTTTTCCAATTGATAAAGCAACGGATAAAGTGTGCCTTGAGACAAGATGCATTGAAAATGTTTAGCTATATCTTTCAATATCTGATATCCTGACTTATCTCCATCCTCCAAAAATAAAAGCATTACAAGCTCTAAATTATCTTTTACAAGATTTTCAAGCAGCTTTTGCGGCAATACATGCTGTTTAGGAAAGATTATTTCTTGAGATGGCGAGATTGCAGGAAGCAAAAAAGTATTAAGGTTCTCTTGCATAAGATAGACTCTTTTGTGCATATCGGTTAGTTCTTGAACAAATTCATCATCAAGCTCTGCTGCTTCAAAAGCATTTACCAGAAAAAATGGAGTTTTAAATTGAATGCCCCGATATTTTCTTTTCCAGCCAGGCGGATTTAAGCTTTGAGATTTTTCTATAAGACCCTTCAAGAAAGGAAGAAATATTTCACAACCGCTTAAATCTGCGTTTGACCAATCAGCAATTAACAGCATGGTTTTGTTGTCTTCTTCTATTTCGCTAAAGCATTTCTCTAATTGGCTTCTTAGGTCTTGAATAACTTCGTCATTTATATTATTGAAAATAAACTTCCTAACATCAAAACTGAAGCTTAATTCATTTTTGCTGTGTGAAACAAAAAATACGATGGAATTATTGTCTTTTACCTGCCTCATGAAATTTTGGAATATTTGCTTATGGGCATTTGTATTGCTGTAAAGAATGAGGAAATTCTCGCCATAATCTATTTTGTCAAACAGAATATTTTTCCCTAGATTATAAGAGACCGTCCCTTTGTAAATATTGTTCACCCCTCTTTTTCGAATATCGAAATTGATTTAAAAATGTGGTTGTATTTAAATGTTTTGATACTTCGCTTATATGTCATACATACAGCATTGATAATATATAAATTAGAGTGATATGTCGCTTATTCTTATGCGAAGATATACAAACATACCTTTGCCTGACGAATTAGCAGAGCAGATTGATGGCGTAATAGAAACGGCCGAATTGGGTTACAAAACCAAAAGTGAATTCGTGAAGGATGCAGTAAGAGAAAGGCTGATTGAGTTAGGCAAATTTAATACCTTCAAAAAAAAAATGAATTTGAAGAAAAAACAATCATAATCTATATAGTGAAAACTCTAAACTAATTTTTATAACAGATATAATTTGACTATGTGGTTGTTGCTTCAGCTTAATTTATTCTCGAATTCCGAAACAATTTCGTTATTTGAAAGGCTTTAAAAAAAAGTAAGCCTATTGCAACAACCATTTCCATAATGGAAAGTATTTTATCTTTTTGCTATCAACTTTTTCTTCTGATTCATAATTCTCGGTTATTACAAGCAGATTGCTGCATTTGAGTTCTTTGCTTGCTTTGAGCAGCGCTGTTACTTCTCGTTTTTTAGTTATGGGATCAGCTATATTGTAGCAAACTTGTATTAGCTGCTGTACTCTTAAACCAGGCTTGACAACAAAGTCAATTTCTTCCTTGGTTGGGCTCATCCAATAAAAGATTTTGTCTTTACCGAATCTTTTTATTAATAAATTTGCAGCTATATTCTGGTAGAGCCAGCCGTTATCCTGGCCGAATTTAAAGCTTACTAAGTTTCTCAGCCCATTGTCAATTGCATAAACGACAGACATTGTTCTTTCCTGCTCCTTAACCGAATAAGAGAATTTTTTAATAAAGCTGATTAAGTACGCTTCTTCAAGATAGTATGAGTAGCGCTCGATTGTATCCAAGCTTAATTCCTGAAATTTAGATATGCTATGAAACGATATTCTTCTGCCAGCATTGGTTAGGTAAAATTTTGCTAAGGATTTTATTTTTGAAACGTTAGTTATTGTTTTGCTTTCAATAACATCTTTATTTATTATGTCCTCAAAGTAAGTCTGCAGCAATTCTTTTTTAGACTCTTTTAGGCAAATCAAAGGAAAACCGCCGTACTGCAGATATTCATTTAAAAGAGATTTGATTTTGTGTCTTTTCGCAATTAAATCCAGCTTGCCTTTAACTTCGATTTTTTTAAATATCAGGAATTCACTAAACTCCAATGGGTAAACTGTTAAGTCCAAATGCCTTCCAGTTAGCACTGAAGAAAGTTCCCCCCGCAGAAGTTTGGAGTTTGATCCAGAAACAAAAACTTGCGCTTTCTTTAATTCATGCAATGTCCTGGCAAACTTTTCCCAGCCCTTTATTTTTTGCACTTCATCCAAAAAAACGTATTGCTTATTGGCTGGCTGCGTATATTCCAGGTAAACATCATAAATTTGATTTAGCAATTCCAGGCTGAACTCTCCAAATCTAACATCCTCAAAGTTAACATACAAGATATTCTTAGGATCTACTTTTCTATTTATCAGTTTTTTAATATACTGGTGCATTATTGTGGATTTACCGCTTCTTCTAACACCCAAAACAACAATTATTTGCTCTGTTTCAGCCAATTTTGTTAATTTTTGAAGATACTCTTCTCTGGGTATGCCTGCATTATGATCTTTAGTCCAAAAGTTCCAATCTTCGAGTATTTCTATAATTTGGGCTTTCTCCATACCCATTCGAGAGATGGAACTGGTATATAAATCTATCGGTCATATTATCAAATTATGACCGATAGATTTTTTCTCTAATTACGAAACAAAACAAATAAAGAGTTAAATTGGCAAAAATAGAACTCTGTCTAAATCTCTGGTGATAGAATAAGCTGTCTATTGCGGGTGATTAGTAGGCATGGATTTTTTTATGTTTTCAAGAGTTATTATTCTATAAGATGAGCATGTTTGTATTAATTCATAAGTTTTTGGTTTAGGAAAACAGCAGTAAACTACTTCTTTATTGAGTTGTTTTACAATATATCTAACAGCTGGACAAAAATCAGAATCGCCGCTAAACAATAGAGCTATATCATATTTATCCATTAAACCGTCAAGCAACATAGAAATTGCAAGTTTTACATCAACACCTTTCTCCCAACTTTTATAACAATCAAATATGTTTATTTGTTTTTTACATTTTGGGCATAATAATAAATCTGCCTGTTGATGTTTGCATTGTTGACAATTAATATTAATTTTTTGTAATCTTCTTGGGACTAAATTACCAAGAGATAGTTCCACAAATGGAGTCTTTTTCATAATATCCAAGAATTTCTGCTGTTCGATATATGCTTGCGGAGCTTCTTGTTGATTGACTGGACAATTAAAATACCTTATTTTTACAAGTTCTTCATCAGACAAGTTGAGCATACGATTAGTGAAATCATCATATTTAATGCTTGTAATCCCATAATTTTTCTTTGAATTATGGTAAAAATTACTACCATCAAAATATGCGTAAACTCTTTTTTTAGCCATTTGATACACGATTCATAAGAATTAATAAAAACCTTTCGTTACTAATACCTTTTCAGGCACAGTAACAAAAGGGAGATAATTATAAACTTAAGTATAACATCTCATTTATAAAGTTTTTGGTATTATTATATGTTATAGTATATATATTATAAAACAATTTAAACCAAGATATAAAACACATAAAAAAATAAAGAAGTGAGCTGAAGCTACTAACTTCGGCTCGGAGGAATTAAAATGCCCTATGAAGAACAAATTAATCCCAACGTAGATAAGAAAGAAATAGATAATCAGAAACATTACCCATAGGTTAGAACAGAGCAAAAATCGGAATATTCATATACCGAAGGTGTATAAATGCTAACAAAGAATGAGAAAAAGGTCTTAAGGCTGCTTCTTACAGCTTTTGATAAGCAATATTCTATTAACAATGCAGCTAAAGAATGCGATTTTAAAAGGTTTTTATTTAGAAGTGGTAGAAAGATATGTAGAGCGTTCTTATTTTGCTAACTTTACATGGAATCGGCATGCCTCGCAAGCGAAAAGTTTATAAAGGACTAAAAAGTCATACATATATGTTGAAAAAGTCATATATATAAAATGCTAACTAAAACCCAGGCAAGGATAATGGAGATATTCGCTGCAAACATAGCAGAGCGCTACAGCATTAAAGGCATCTCCAGGATAGTAGGAAAAGACTATTCATTAGTGCACAGATCAATAAAGCCGCTGATTGCAGAAAGCCTGCTGGCAAAGGATAAGCAGGGCTACTTGTCCCTCAACTATAAAGAAAACGTGGCGCAGATTGCATGCGTTGAGGCCCTGAGAGCTCAAAAATTTTTTCAAAAGAAGCAAAACAAGGTTATTGGCTTGTTCATAGAAGATGCCTTGAAAGCAATTAAGGAAGATTTTTTTGTTATGCTGATATTCGGCTCTGCTGTTGAGCAGAAGAAATCTCCAGGAGACATAGACATTCTGTTCATAGCTGATGCCAATGCAAAAATTAATAAAACAGAGAAATTATTGCAGAACATTGCCCTGAATTTCAGCGCGAAGCTCGACATAAATGTCATTTCAACAGAAAGCGTTTATGAGATGCTTTCCAAAAGAGACCAGACAAATGTAATGAATGAAACGCTCAGCAAGCACTTGATAATTTTTGGGGCAGAAAACTATTACAGGATGCTGAAAAATGCTATAATGTCGGACACAAAAAATTGATTAAAAATAGTTGTGTCCGCCGAATATAGTGTCGGATTAACATTGCTCATTTATTTACTTCCGACACTATAGATGAGAAAAGAATAAAGCAAATAGAAAGCAGAGTAAGGAATTTCCTGTCAGACGGCACTATTCAAAACACCAAAAAGATTGAGTACGTGGATTTTTTTCTGGAAAATGCAAGAAAATCGCTGCAATCCGCAAGCTTTCTGTACGCTGGCACGACAAAAAAAGAGCTGCAGGAAGCTTATGGCTTTGAAGACTTTGACGGCTCTTTGTGGATAATAAACTCAAGCTATTATTCCATGTTCTACATGGCAAGGGCATTGCTGGCAAACGAAGGCATAAAACTCTATCTTATTATTATGAGAAACAGAAAAGAAGCGGCTTTACATATGAAATGGGGCTGACAGCAATGCTGAACAAAGCCCAGACTTCTTTGGAAAGAGCAAGAAAATTCAATGAAGAGATAAGAAAAATAATCAAAATAAGATAGATGCTTAATTCTTGTAAATATAGTAAAGGCAACAAATAATTGAGCATAAATTATTGCCTTTACTTATTAGGAACGGGCAACAATTGCTCAATTATATTTGCCCGTGAGTATAGATTTATTCTCAAATTCCGAAACAAATAATGAAACAAAGTATATTTATATAACTTGATTTGATTTTAATTCTAGTTTTTGTTTTTAAAATGGGGGTGAATGGTATGGCTTATATTGCTACGCATAAAAGAGAAATTATTGGCACGCAAATTCATGAAACATTAAGAGAAAAGAGAAAGAATGAGAAAGATACAGAAAAGAAATTGAAGCAGCTTGATTCTTCTTTATCGCAATTAAAGAAAGTATTAGAAATTGAAAAAGTAGAATCTGAATACCTTGTGCCTGAAGTCAAAAATTGGGTGGAAACTGATGCTGTTAAGGCAATTAAGGCAAGAGTAAAAAATTGGCTTTCTTTGAAATACCCTGTTCATATTATTGGCCCAACAGGCTGCGGCAAAACAATACTTGCTTTGCAGGCAGCCAAAGAGCTGGGCAGGCCTGTTGTGTGGATTAATGGGGATGAAAGCGTTACTACAACAGATTTAATAGGCGGATATTCGCAGGTTGAAGTCAGCACCGTAAGAGACAAATTCATACATAATGTCTACAAGGATAAAGACGTTTTAAAGGCAGACTGGGTTGACAATCCATTAACGCTTGCCTGCAAATATGGATATACATTATTGTATAACGAGTTTTCCAGGTCAAGAGCAGCTGCAAATAATGTTCTGCTCTCAATATTTACAGAAGGCATATTAGAGCTTCCAACGCAATTTGGCGAAGAGCGCTATGTAAAAGTGCATCCTGATTTCAGGGCAATCTTTACCTCAAATTCTATTGAATATGCAGGAGTCCACAGGCCTCAGGATGCTTTATTAGACAGAATGATTGGAGTGTATATGGATTATTACAATAAAGAAACAGAATCCAAAATCATTGCTGCCCAATCCGGAATAAAAGACGAGCACTCACAGCCTATTGTTGATGTATTGCGCTCATTAAGGGAGAAATTTCCACAGGAAGACCTTATAGGCACAAGAGCCGGAGTAATGATTGCCCAGGCATTAAAACTGGCTGACAAATATGACAAGCAATCTATAAAACAATTGATGGCAGATGTCATTACCTCAAAAACCAAGAATATTCAGCATTATAACGAAAAAATGAAAATATTGGAAAAATTGTAATATTATTGTAATTTGGAATTAACGGGGTGGTAAGCATGAATGTTTTGGAAATCCAGAAGAAAGCCCTTTCTGAAATAAAGGAAGCGCTTAAAAAAGAGCCTGAGTCTATATCTTCTGTAGAGAAAACTAAGGAAGGATGGACAATGCAATGCGAAGTGCTGGAAAAAAAATCTATTCCAGAAACCTATGACTTGTTGAAGGTTTTTGAGTTTAAGCTTGATAATAATGCCAAAATTACAGGGTTCAAGCAGCTGCATAAAATAAGAAGAGGGGATTTAGGCTAGACTAAAATAAAAAGAGGGGTGTGTGATGGAGATTAACAAGATGTTGAGTTTAGCAGAGCATTGCCTGCATTTATGCAATAACTCAAACATCAAAGAGATTGTGTCTTCTTATTTGATGGATGCAGACACTTTAGTAACAAATAATGCAGAAGAATGGAAAAAAATGCTTAATTTGAATGAAATCAAATGCCAAATAAAAGCTCCAAATGAAATAAAGCAAAATGAGAGAATTGTTGTAGATGGCTCTTCTCTCGGCAAAGATTTTGAAAAATGGGAGAAAAAATGGGCAAAGCAAGGCAAAGCAATTTGCGTTTATAATATTGACGAATTAGACCATTCTATATTGAAAAACCTGGTTAATGCTCACGATAAAATGTTTTTATCCATTAACAAAAAAACAATGATGTTTTCAGATAAAGACATGGAAAAGGAAATGGAAGAAATAGGCGATCTAAGCCCTGAAATTTTTGAAAATCTGGTTAAAAGAGAATTAAAGAACATTATTTTATCTTTGCTTTTATCAAAGCCAATGAGCGGCACAGACTTAGTAAAAACCCTTTACCAGAAATTTAAAGTGTTTATCTCGCCTGGCATGCTGTATCCCACTTTGCATGAATTAGAGAAAAATGGAATGCTGAAATATGAGTACAAATTAAAAAATAAAATTTATACTGTTCAGGAAAAAGAGCAGACAAGGCTTGTGCTAAAAAAGCATGTAAGGGCAAATTCACTGCTATCGGAATTTTTAGTCAATAAATAAAATGGAAGCTGAAACTCTAGGGGCAGAAATGGAAAAAAATCAGCAATATCTATACCTCTATGGCATAATTAACAATGAAGATGTCAAGTTGGATGTCAAAGGATTGAAAAATAAGCCAATTGAAAAAATTAATTTTAAGGATATATCAGCTTTGACAAGCAGTTATCCAACTCTAAAATTAATGCTAAAAGAGGAAGAGGCTATGCATCATGCAGATATATTGAAGAAAATAGCAGAAAAAACCACAGTTGTACCGGTATCATATGGCACAGTCTTTGAAGACCATGAGATTTTGAATGCAGTTTTATCAAAATCTTATACTGCAATAAGGCAAACATTGATGTTAATTGATGGTAAAATAGAGTTAGGAGTAAAAGTGGTAAAAAATAAATCTGATGATGCAGATAATGGAGCTGCAATAGAAATTTTAGACTCATTAAGCAAATTAAGCATAAAGAATATAAAAGGGGATATTTTTAGCGACAGGCTGTTATTGAATCATTCTTTTTTAGCTGAAAAAAATAAGTTTTCAGAGTTTTCAGAAGAAATAGCAAAATTAGAGCAAAAGTATAATGGTCTGAAGTTCATTTATACAGGCCCATGGCCTCCTTACTCGTTTGTTAATATAAAAATTTCAGGAAGCTAAAATGCTGCTCATAGATGATTTTATGATATGGTTAACTGAGACAATGAGAGATTATGCCCTAAAGGAAAAATATAATATCAAAGAAATTAACAATCAAATAAAAGAAAACAGGTTGTTGTTTGAAATTAGCGATATAACAGAAGAGGAATACAAAGAAAAGCATGAATTGCTGGTGGAAGAGCTTGAAAAAGCTAAGGAGGTTACGGAAGAATTATCAAATGTAAGAATTGCTGAAGTGCAATAAAAACAATCTGTTTGCTAAAATGGCAGACAAAAAAAGAATAGAGGACAAGGAAAGGGTTTTAAGGCATCTTTTAAGAAATGGCAGTGTGCAGAATACTTTCAAAATAGCCAGGGAATTAGGCATAAAAAGAGAAGAAACATTGCTCATGCTAAATGAATTGGCAAAAGAAGGCAAAGCTAAATTAATGCGTGGCTCTGTTAAAGCTGTTACCAAAGAACTAAGCCAACAAGAAATAGTAAAAACAAAAAGCGAAGTTGAAGAGCTAAAAGAAAAGATGGAGAAATTAGAAAAGGCAATAATCGAGATTAAAAAAGAAATATAAGTTTGGGGGGTGGTTATAATGGTTGATTCAATAGGAAGACAGTCCATAGGAAGAAGCCCCATGGTAGGGAAAAAAAGATTAAATTTTTTGAAAAAAACAATTCAGAAAATGGAGCTATGGCGCGACAAGGCAAGAATAAACATATTTCAGCAGAGAAGAAGGTACCAGCTAAAGGTAAAAGTAAATCAGGCATTGATGAAAGCAAAAAAAGCAGGAAGATTGCCAAACCTAAATCCAAGCAGTTATCCTAGTAAATGGGAGATAGGATTCAAACCAAAATCTATCCATAGATATGGAGTAACACATTCTACTGTTTCAAAAAAACCAAAATACTCCATAGTAAAGCCAGCAGAAAGAATTTATGGAAACAGGTGGAAAAAATTGGAGAATAAAGAAAAATCTGAGAAAAAAGGTGCATAAATGGTAAATTTTCAGCCAAATAATGTAGGCCTTGTTGAACTTATTGACAGAATTCTTGACAAAGGGTTAATAATAAATGCAGATATTAAGATAGATTTGGCTGGAACTGAAATTTTAGGAATAAAAATAAGAGCTGCACTGGCAAGCTTTGAAACAGCTGCCAAATTTGGGTTGGCATTTCCATCTGGCACAAATTTAAATGCCCCTGCATGGAAAACGCTGGGCTATGAAACCAACTGCCCAAGTTGCGGCAATCTATTATTTAGCAAAAATGAAAATTTATGCTCCTGCGGATGGAGGAAAACTATTATTAAGCAAAAAGACAAATTAATTGAGGTGATTAAGGATGAAAGCTACAATTAAAGATATAAAATTAATGCGTATTGACCAAATCTTTAAAAAGCATAAGCCGCAAGGTTTGGGCTTTAGCGATAATGATGTGATCCTCGTAAACCTAAGAACAAGCGATGGCAATGCATTTAGCCAAAACTTTTATTGCAGATTAAAGGCTGATGGCACAATAGGCCATAGCATTACAAAGACAAGTGAAAAAAGGCAGAAAGAGCTTCAAATTTTTATAAGGAAATACATTAGTAAAGATGGAAAGTACAATATTAGAGAGAATATCGATAAATGGAAAGGAAAAGAGGTAGAGATAGAAAAGCTTAATGGCGGTTTTATTATAAAAATTTAGCAAAAGATTAAAATGGAAGCGCAAGAAAAAATTTTAACACATCTCTTTGCATATGGGAAAGAAAACAAGTACAGGCTAGCTAGAGCATTAAAAATAGGTGTAGGCGAAGTAACAGAAGCATTAGATGTACTGGAAAAAGATGAAAAAATAGTGATGAAAGAGGGCAAGGCATTTCTTGCCAGGAAAAAACCTATTGTTGAGGCAAAGCAAGAGATAGAAAAAAACAGCCAGGAAGAAGCTGAAGAAAGGCAACTGCAAACTGAAGTTTTAGAAGAAATTCCACTTGAAGAATCCTTCGAGCCAAAAATTGGAGAAGAAGCTGAGCAAGAAAGGATTAAAGGCACTGTGAAATTTTACAACACAAACAAAGGATTTGGCTTTATCAGAGGAGATGATGGACAGGAATATCGTGTTCATGAAAGCGGGCTGAAAGAAGGCTTTATAATAAAAACTGATGACAGAGTTTCCTTTAAAGTTTTTCATGGCCATAAAGGTCCGGAAGCAGATGATGTTGAAACTATATTTAGCACGGTGTAAATAAACAATGGGCATAAGGAAAAATATTCTAAATTATCTTTCGGCGCATGGGAAAGAAAACAAGTATAGAATAGCCAGAGCGTTAAAAACAGATGTGGGAGAAGTAGCAGAAGCGTTTAATGCGTTAGAAAAAGAAGGACTAATTGAAATTAAAGTCGGTAATGCAGCATTAATTAAAGAGGGAAAAACCCATTACAATAAAAAAAGAAAACATAAAAAGTAATGCTTAAGATGCGCAAGCCAAAAAAAAGATGTTTTACATGCGGAATATTATGCTTTGGTTATAATTGCAAAAACTGCATAAAGAAAGGCAAATACGGCAGCCTGACAAGAAGAACTGCCGGCAGAAGGAATGCTTATTTGAGAGAGAATAATGCCACTAATTAAAGCAAAAGCAAAGCTGGAAAATGGAAAACTAAAAGCAAAAGTTAAGTACCCTTTAGTTGGAAAAGCCGAGCTTGAATTAGGCTCAACAAATGAGCTAAAGGCGCTTGTTAAAGTTCCATTTATATTTTCAGCAAAGCTTTTTGGATTTTTAAAGCTAAAAAAGGAGAAGGAAGAAAATGAAAAATAAAAAGGAAGATGAAGGCAAAAAGGGCATTGTTGAAAGTTTTTTAGGAGGAATACCTATCTTTGGAGATTTTTTAAAAGAACTTGGAAAGACCGAGACTTTTAAAGAAAGATTCAAGGAAATCAATGAGCGAATAGAGGAAAATTTAAGCAGAGGGGATAAAAGATATGTAAGCGTTGAGGGCAATATTTCCATAAGGCCGCTTTCTATAAGGCCTTCTTCCCAAAGATTACTAAGCGAGCTGAAAAAAGACACTTCGGAGCTGTCAATACAAAAGGATTATGTTTATTGGAAAGAAGGCAGGAAGCTAATGCTGGCTGTAAAAGTGCCAAATGAGGATGTTGATGTAAGCCTAACCGGAAGAAACGTGCTGCTTAAAGGAGATAATTTCAATAAAAAGATAGCATTGCCTGAATATTATAAAGGCATTGAAAAAAGAAAGTACAAAAATGGAATTTTAATGTTTGAATTAACAAAATAATAAGGTGGTAAAATGTTTGGCAGATTGATTGAAATTGCTTTAAATTCAGCCTTAAAAAATCCAGAGATAAAAGAAAGACTAAGAATAGGAATGAAAATAAAGGTTAATTTATTGAAGCAAGAAAACATTCAAAATAAAATCATAGATTTGGATAAAAATAACTATGAGGTGTTGGAATAGATGACTATTAAAGTTGATTCTGATAATCTGAAAGAAGGCTTATTAGGATTAGTTATTGCGCTAGTTGAAATCATTAAAGAAGTCTTAGAAAAACAGGCAATTTACAGGATTGAATCAAACTCTTTAAAAGAGGAAGAAGCAGAAAAACTTGGCATTGCTTTTATGCAGTTAAACGAAGCAATTGAAAAAATAAAAAAAGAAAATAATTTAGAAAAAACAGCAGATAAAATAAGAGCTGACTTGGATAATTTAGTGAATGATGGCATCACAAGATTAATCAACCCATTAGAATTAAAAAATGAGGCTGTTGATCATGCCTGATGAAGCTTTATACGTTTATGGGATTGTTAAATTGGGGTTTGAGTTAGATTGGAAAGAAGCGGGCATCAAAGGAAAGGATGTTTATACTATTAATGAAGGCGGGTTTAGCGCTTTAGTTCATGCTTGTGAAGAAAAACCTTACATTTCAGAAGATCCTAACAAAATCAAGGAATTAATAATTGCTCATAATAAAGTTTTAGACAGAGCAATGAAATATTTTGATGGCGTTATACCTTTGCATTTCAATACAATCATCAAAAAAGGAGAGAATTCATCGCAGGATAACCTAAAAAAATGGCTTAATGAGAGTAAAGAGAGATTAGAAAAAATATGGAATAAAATCGAAAGTAAGAAAGAATATGGCATCAGAATTTATTACGATAAGGAAAAATTAGTGCAGGAAATTTCAAGCAGCAAAGAAATAGAAAATATTCAAAGTCAAGAAAGTAAAGGTGCTGGGTTGAGTTATTTATTGCAAAGCAAGGCAAAAACCAAAATTAATGAAATTGCATGGGATAAAGTTAATGAATTAAAGAACAAATTTTATAGTGATATTAAAAAAGTAAGTGATGATCTGAAAATAAACCCATCCAGAATTTTTATTGATGAAGAAAAGGATTTGTTGCTGAGCTTATCTGCCCTAGTTAATAATCAGCAGATAAGTAAAATTAAAAAAATTTTAGGACAAAAACGCAGCAATGATTTTTCATTTCAGTTAACTGGACCTTTTGCACCCTACACTTTTGTTGAAAATGAGACAAAATAATAACATTGGAATTGTAGAACTAATAGATAGAACTTTAAACAAAGGCGTTATTTTAAATGCGGATTTAATTATTACTGTTGCCGATGTCCCACTATTAGCGGCAAATTTAAAGTTAGCATTAGCCAGTGTCGAGACTATGATAAAGTATGGTGTAATGAATGATTGGTTGGTAGCATCATCGTTAAAAGAAGAGAATAAACTTATAGAAACTATTGAAGTAAAAAACTAAGCAAATAGAATGAAACCGCAAAGTATTTATTATTCTTAAGTAAGAAACTCTTTTTGTGATAAAAAATGACACTATCCAGCCTGTACAAATGCACGAGATGCAAGAAAGAATTTAATTTCAGCAATATTAAGTACGATGAAAATCATAAATTAATCTGTGTCGGCTGCCTTGATAAAATTACAAAATTAGAGAGGAAAGAAAAGCTTCAGTTTGAAAAGGCAGAGGACAACGAGCCTGTAAGGTTCATATGCGCACACTGCAGGTACAAATTCTCAATCAAGAAAGGCTCTCAGCAGGCAATCAAATGCCCTTACTGCGCAAGAACCAAGCTGATGATAGTCAAGAAATATAAGGACGAGAACGATTTAATTAGTGATTCTATGGATCACAGGTTTGATTTTTGATATTTCTAGGACTATCATAATAATGGTAATAATCAAGGTTTAATAAACTTATATTTACACGATGATAAACTACATTTTCGAGGGAACCTGATTTTTTGGCATAGCCTTCTCTCCTTATAAACCCTGTTTTTATCTTTCAATATTGAAAATAATTAATAATTGAATAAATCCTCTTAGCTATACCAGTATACAAAAACGTTACATTTATATACTAGTTCATATATTGCCAACAATGAAATTTTTAGAATCAAACAAAAAACTCTGAGGTGAAAGTAAAATGGGAATGGATTTTGTTATTGAAAGTGCACTAAAACAATCTGTTGCACAAAATGATGATTTGCAGGTTGGCCATGCTAACATAAAAGTCATCGGCTGCGGTGGAGGCGGAAGCAATATGGTAAGCTGGCTCTACAAGAAAGGAATAAGGGGAGCTGAGATTATCGCTTGCAATACCGACAAGCAGCATTTGGAAATCACAGAAGCTGACAAAAGATTCCTTATTGGAAGGGAATTGACAAGAGGCCTAGGATGCGGCGGTTTTCCTGACAAGGGAGCTAAAGCAGCTCAAGAGACTATTCAAGAGATCAAGGATGTCCTTAAGGGCTCTGACATGGTTTTCGTCTGTGCAGGAATGGGCGGCGGAACCGGAACAGGCTCAGCACCAGTAATTGCGCAAGTTGCAAAAGATGCCGGCGCAATTGTAATTGGAACAGTCACAATGCCTTTCAAGATTGAAAGAGCAAGGATTGACAAGGCTGAGTTTGGGCTGCAGCAGTTAAGGCAGACATCAGACACTGTTATTGTAATTGACAACAACAGGCTCGTTAACATTGCAGGAAACCTTCCGGTACAGCAGGCATTTGCAGTTGCAAACGAGCTCATATCCACGATGATTAGGGGAATTGTTGAAACAATTGCAGTTCCATCATTAGTCAACTTGGACTATGCTGACGTAAAAGCAATAATGCAGGACGGTGGAGTAGCAGCCATTGGTGTTGGCGTAAGCGATACCACGAACAGAGTGGAAGAAGCTGTCAAAGGCGCACTTAGCAACCCACTGCTTGAGATAAGCTACAAGGGAGCAACAGGCGCTTTGATTCACATCGAAGGCGGACCAGATATGACACTTGACGAAGTAAACAAAGTCGGTGAATTAGTCACAGAGAGCCTTGACGCAGATGCAAACGTCATCTGGGGAGCGAGAGTCTCAGAAGCCATGAAAGGAAAAGTTGCTGTTATGACAATCATAACGGGAGTCAACTCACCATGGATTTTGGGCAAAGCTGACAAGAAGACAAGAGTCATCGAAGCCAAAAGATTCAGCGACGAATTAGGAATAGATTACTTCACAGAGTAATCTTTTTTTATTTTATTTTTTCATTTTATAAGCTTTTATTAAAAATATCAATGTTAAAATTTATTGACATGCAAAAATAAAATTTAAACAACAATCAAACAAAAGGTGATTATAATGAGCGTTGACGAAGACAGGATAGTAAAGAAGATGGTTGCGGAAATAGCGGATTCCAATGAAAAGTTCATGAGCCACTCGCAGGATATGGAGAATTTCAAGAGGATTGTACCGGTTTTGCTGGAAAAAGGAATTGACAATGTGAACCTTTCAATGTTTGATGAAGTTACAAAATCCAAGCTGCTGAATTCCCTTGGAGAGGAATACATCAGGAGAGGAAACATGAATGATTCTGTCAAGGCATTTATTCTTGCAGGAAACAGGCAGCGCCTTGTTGAAGTGGGAGAGCATTATGAAGAAGTCGGAATGTTCGGAAATGCTATCGACACTTACAGGCTGGCTGATTCAAATGATCGGCTGCTAGTAATCGGAAAAACATGCCTGGAAAACGGGCATTTCTCAGATGCGATAAAAGCATTCAGGCTCTGCAATGATGTAGAGAATTTAATCAAAGTAGGAGATGAATGCTTCCAGAAAGGCAAATGGGATTATGCAATTGAGATATTCAACGCAATAAACAACACTCATAAGCTTCTGGAAATCGGCGATAAATGCCTTAAGGAGAGGCAGATAGGATATGCTTCAAAAGCTTATGAACTGGCACATGACAAGGACAAATTAAGCGCCTTGGGAGATGTCTGCCTAAGGGAAGGATTGCTTGCAACCGCCCTTAAATCCTATCAGGTGGCCGGAAATGACATGATGGTAACTTTCATCAGGGAAAACTTCGGCAACAAGCTGACGAATTATTGATTTTTTTATTTTATTTTTAGTTATAGATATAATGTCGGACACAAACAATTGATTGAAAATAGTTGTGTCCGCCGAATATGTCGGAAATCACAAATTTAATAATGATTGTTTTGATTTCCGAGCATGCTCAAAAATTCCATTATGTATTCGTAACTTGGAATTTTTGACATAGTGTCGGATTAACATTGCTCAATTTTTTACTTCCGACACTATAGAAGATGGAATATTAAAAAACCCCATCAACGATTGAACATTAACGAAAAACATCAAATAAAAATAATTTTTAAATAACTAAAACAAAATAATCTGTTAAGAACATAAAAATAATCAACTAAAGAGGCTTGATAAAAATGGAACAACAGCTTGATGCATTTACACAGAAAAGATTTGAACTGATGGTTGAGATGGCCACCAAGAAGCTTCAGCAGGAGCTAAATGCATTAAAAGAATATGTGAACTCAATGAACGGTGAAGTGAACTCGCTTAAAAGCCAGGTTTCAAGGATACAATTTCATGCTCCACAACAGTCTCATGAGGCACCAAGAACTGTTTCTGAACCTCAACACTTTGAATCCCCTTCTGTTCAGGAGAAAAAAGACGTCAAAATTGTTGACTGCAGGCCTGATGGCGAAAGGCATGAGGAATTCAAAAGCGGAGCTTCAAGAAATTCCGAGCCGGTAAGGCCAAGATACGGAGATTATGAATCAAAAGATGTCAGCATAGACAAGTTCTTTTATTTCGGGAGAAAATGACCAATTAAGGCTTACTTTACTTGCCTTTTGCTTCCTAATGCAGAAGCTCCCTTAGCGGAAAGGTGCCTAAATATGTTTTTCGGCTTCTGCAAGCCAAGAACTTCTGCTAATGCGGATTGCGTGCGGAATACCGCGTAAGAAAATCCGACAGAATTCAAAAAGCCCCTTCTTGATATTTTTTCCATTCAGTTAAATTCTATTTTGACCTTACTCGCGCTTTCCGAGCCGCTATAGTGTCTATTTTAGCCTTGGAAAGCCTCTCTGTCAGTTCGCCATCCAGAAATATCAGGCGGTCTTGGGCGAATTCCCTGTTCGCGGAATCCTTTGTATTAGTGGAAAAATTATCACCATATACATCTTTAAATTCCATGCCATTCCATATTCTTCTGTATTCTTCTGATTTGCCGTCAGGGTAATAAATGGTTGCTCTGTCCAATATTGGCTTTCCGGCACTATTACGCCGTTCGACAAGAGCGTATACTAATTTGCCGGCGTTATCACGCAGATTATAAGTTGTTTGAAACTCCGTGTCCACATTCTGGTCTATGTATCCTTCGCTGTAAGGCAGCCACTTAGGGTCAATATTGCCGGCAATAGCCCCAATATTGCTTTTATCAGGCAATTTTGACTGTGCTTCTGATGATATATTCCCTTTTTCGCCAGCGCCCGGCAAGGAATGCTGTCCCTTATTCGGATCGCTGCCGCACCCGGAAAATATAATCGCTGAAGAAGTTCCGCCAATTAATTTTATCAAATCTCTCCTTGTATATTCTGCCATATATTCCGGTAAGAATTTGCGCTTTATAAATATTTCGTTTATTAACTACTAAATAATAATTACAAAATTCCTGGCTGAGCTTGAAAATTAGAAGAAAATTTATAAACAATTTATGTAAAAATGCAATTATGAAACTAATATTTGCTGCAGAAGATACTATAATCGGGATAATCTGCGGCATTCTGCTTATTGGGCTGGCCGGAAGATTTTTTGAGCTGAAACTGCCAGATAATTTTTACCTTATTGCGTTTATTATTTATTCTGTGGCGATTCTGATGGATATTGTCAATGAAGCAAGGGACCTGACCACCCACTTTGGCTTTATTCTCTTTTCGCTGATACACAGCTTTGTTGATTTGGCCATTGCCCTTGCTTTTGTGTCTCATTTTAGCTCATGGAACATGCCCATTATCACTTCTACGATTGTGCCTTATTTAGCAAGCCAATCAATCATTTTTGGCATAGGGGCATATTTGGTGATTGGAAATGTGGTTTGGCTTGCCTTGTACCCGTTTTTGGACTAAACAATTAAAGTAATAAAATGGACAAAACAGTTAAAAATCTGGAAAGAAGAATTGCATCAATAGAAGAAAGAAATAAAAGCGTAGAATCAGACAAATCCTGGGAGCTGAGCTACTCAAGAAGATTCCTTTTGATGCTGTTTACCTATCTCGCTGTTGGGTCTTATTTACGGGCAATTAATATTTCCAGGCCATGGCTTAATGCAATTGTTCCGTCATTAGCTTTCATGCTGTCAACTTTGACGCTGCCTTTTTTTAAGAAAATGTGGCTGATTTATTCGCGCAGAAATTAAGCTAAATTATTTATGAACCCAGCCAACAACGGGGCCGGAAGGCATAAACTCATCAGCCGACTTGTTGGGCCACATATGGGAAGAAAGCAATTCGCAATACGGGTTAACTCCGGAAGCCAAGCTCAAAGGCAATTTTTGAGCGGTATCTGCAATCACGTCTAAAGTCGTACCTTTTAATTTTACAATTGGCTTAGGGTCTAACCCTGTAGGTGGCTTTTCGACCTTCAATCCCAAAGCGCCGTTAAGCAGAGTGCCATCCACATTAGGGTACCTTATGCCCGATACAGATAATCCAAACAGCTGCCCCCCGTTTGCAAAAACTATTTTGTACAAATCCCCCAAATTGTAAACAAGAAACCTGTTTTCTGGCACTGCTAACCCACCTTCTTTCACAGCCAGGGTGATAGTCAAAGGAAGATGATTCCCTTTGCCAGAAATGTAACGCACAACATCTACCAGGTCTTGCGGCATGTCAACTGTGCTTGGATCCGGCCCTTTGTATCTCCCACCCATTTCTCAAGTTCTTAACGAATTTTATTTAAATTTTTCTTTTTTTTGATCTGATGGAAATTGAAGAATGAAGAATTTTAATATCAGTCAACCATGAACAGCTGATTATCACCCTCAACATCAAAAAATCCCAATCTTGCCCCTATATCCAGAAAAGCATGGGAGTAGCAGACTGCGCCAAAAGCATTAACAATATCGCCTTTTTTTTCAAAATATTTTGCATCATCAAAATACCTTTGGGCCAGGTCAAGAAGGTCTTCTGCTTCTTTCCTGTGCTTTTCTACTATCTTCACTTTCTTTAGAGCCTTGGCTGTAAGGTCAAAGTATTTTGACAGTTTTTTATTGATTATCTGGAATTCATCAGCAGAAATGATTTTGTTGATTTCTTCAACAACCAGATTGGATTTAATTAGGCTGAGCCTCCCGAGAGTTTTGTAGATTAATTTTTTATTTATAGTAAAAATCCTATAGGGCTTGATTTTGCTTTCAAATTCTAAGAATCCCGTTTCCATATCCTTGCTATCTATTGTTATTGCGTGTTGCCGATCTTCCAAATTGGAAGTTATCAAGCAACAGATTACATCTTCATTCATGCTGTTAAACTCATTCGAAGAAATAACCAATCCCGGCCTTTTCTTTGCGCCGCTTAAGTCAGTGTAAGGAAAAGGAATGAGAACTATATTTCTTTGTTCAATATTTGTTCCAGCGCTCGTCATATTTATTATCCCAGTCTTTTTTTAATGCACTTTCAGAGGCTAGCATAGTCTCCATTGATTCGTCATCGATTTCAAGTTTTTTTGCTATATGCTCTGCACGCTGCAGTATTAATTTATCTCCTTTTGTTATCATTACAAGCTTATCCCCTTTTTTTAAGTGCATTCCTTCCCTAATCTCTTTTGGTATGCTTATCTGCCCTTTATCGCTTAGTTTTATAGTTTTAAGTTCCATTTTAAAAGTAAAAATAATCTTACTAATATAAAAACGTTGCTATTTTTTATTTTTTACGGCTCAACTCTTTTTATTTCCAAATTATCAAAGTCTTTATCAAAAGACACGAACTCTGAGCAATTATTGATCAATGCCGAAACGTAATTAATCAAGTCGAATACAGTAAGGTCGTATCTCTCAATTCTTCTGAAAGCCTCAAAAAGAAGATTCCTGTCCAACTGAATTATAGTGCATTGACTTTTGAACAGCGATTTTATGGATTCAGCTGCATAGAACTTATCATTTTTGATTATTGAAATGCTGTGCTGGGCTTCAACAAGGCATAAGGCGTTGGTAACAAAATCCTTGGATAAAGCCTTTCTGCATTTTTCTTTCTCATCATTTTCAGTAAAGGCTTTTATTATCACATTGGAATCCACAAAATGGGTCATATTTTATCCCTCAACTCGTGGCTAATCCTTACAACTTCTTCTGTGGAGTATATTCTCTTTTGCTTTATCTTATCGCCTCTTTCGAACATTTCCTGCATGGATGGAATTTCCTTGTCTTCAATGATTCTTTTCAGCACAGAATCATAGCTTTCGCTATCATGTTCCTTCATCTGACTCAGTTTTCTTTTGGTATCTTCATATAGCTGGATTGTTGTGATTTTCATAATAATCGCCTTTGTCTATAGGTAGCTATAGGGACGTATATAAATTTTTCTTTTTTTATGTATTCCATTTTTCCCTGAATCCTTTCAACTCTGAATCTTATTTAATCTGCTGCCCACCTACTGAAATCTTTTTTGATATCTCATTCAAATAGTTTTGATACTCTTGCTTAAGCTCATTATATCTAATTTCGGCATTTTTCAGTACTTTTGATTTTAATGGGTCTGATTTATCTGTATGATTATATGTTATTCCTTTGGTATTTGTGTACTCTATCAAGTCATAAAAGAAAGTGGAGCCATCATCTTTAAAAATTTCTTTATTTCCCCTGCAAATAACTCGAATTTCTTTCAATGAGAACCTATCGTATTCATTAGTTTTCCCTAAAAACTCCCTTTCAAGCCTACCATGGCCATCATAAACCAGCAGTACGGATGACTTATTTTCGTCGAAACCAAAACTTTGCAAGTATTTTGTGTAAGAACACCTTTTGTCGCCAATAATTCCATCAAAAATTTTCTCTTCTGATACGTGCCCTAATCCGCAGGATGCAACGACCACAGCTAAGCCTCCAATCGCCGCTCCTTTAGCCAAACCCAGAGATTCTCTCAAAAAAATTCTTCGTTGAGGGTTTTCCAAATAATTGTAACCGCTGTTTTTCATAATCTTGAAATCAAAAAAATAAAATTAAAGATACTTCCTTAATTCCTTCCCCTTCTCTATCCCAATGTCAAGCATCTTGCTTATCTCTTCCATTGTTAGAGGATGGTCTCCGCCTTTCTGCAGAGCGCACAGTGTCCCATCTTCCATTGAAGAAACTGTCAGCCTTGCATCAACTGCTTTTTCTTCCTCTGAATCAGGGTCAACAATAAACTTGCTGCCTATCTTGATTACTGTGACAGCTATCGGAACTTTCTCAAGCTTCATCTTCTTGTCAGTCTTTTTCTTGTAATCGACTTTTTCCCCGTCAAATTCAGGGTATTTTGTGTCCTTTAGAGCCGCCAATGCTGCAAGAGAAGCAGCATCAAATAAATTGCCTGCATCGTTAATAGGGCAGATGTCTATTATGACCATCCATATTTTTTCCCCTTTTTTAATGCACAGCTTCTTGAAATCGAGCGCCTTGCTTTCTCTGATTCCCCTGTCAACAACTCTTGCCAGCTCTATTGCCTGTATCCCGGGAGGGCCAAGCTCAAATTCAGGGTTGGACATAGGCAGCAGCTCTGCTCCTACTATTATTGTGCCTTCATCCGGAGTATCAGGATATGGCTCTCCTACTTCGAGCTTTACCCCTACTATTACTTCGGTCTCGCCAATCTTTACTCTTGCAGAGCCTTCTGCAGTCTTGATTATGCCATGCTCAACTGTGATAGGCTGCCTGTATTCAGCCAGCTTTCTTCCGTCTAATCTTGTGTCAGCGCTCAACAATGAGATTATGTGGCTTCTTAGTTCTTTGTACATTTTACATCTCCACTCCCTGATATTTTTCTTTCAGCGCTTTTTTTTGCACTTCATAAATGTCCAGCAAAGCTTTCTTTCCCATTTCCATAACTTTCAGGAGCTCTTCTTTTTTTACTTCCCCGTCCATCTGGAGCAAAGTAATCTTTCCTGAGTTAGGCATCATTGCAATAGGAATATCAGCAACAGGCCCGTCAGGGTAGCTTTCCTCAGAGTAATCCAAATCCACGACAAGCTTGTCTGCGACCCTTCCGACTGAAACAGCGCAGACCAAATCCTTCATGTCAAGTCCGGCATCAGCCAAAGCCATTGATGCTGCGCATATTCCCGCGCATCTTGAGCCTGCTTCTGTCTGGGGCAGTTCTATGAATACATCAACAACTGAATTTGGGTATTCATCAAGGTTTAGAACCGGCAATAATGCCTTTTCAGTTACCAATGAAATTTCCTTTGACCTTCTTGAGCCTCCGGGCCTTACTCTCTCGCCTGAGCTTGAGAACGGCATCATGTTGTAGTTGCATCTTAAGATTCCTTTTTGAGGATCCTGCAAAAACTTTGGATGCAGATTTCTTGGCCCATAAACTGCTGCATAAGCCCAGGTGTTTCCAATCTTAAACAGTGCAGAGCCGTGGGCTTTTTTTATTACCCCTACTTTTGCTTCAATCGGCCTTGTTTCGTCAAAGCCCCTTCCGTCAATTCTATTTTTGTATGACATTTTGTTTTCACTCCTTGATATTTTTAATTTTGATTATTTTGTTTTATTTGTTTTTTTTTAATGTTAAACCGTTATTGCACTTTTTTTAAACTTTGAAATATTTTTTATTTAACACCCTTTTAATTGATTTTTGTCCATTGATGTTTATTTCCTCTTCTTTTAGCTCCAACACCTTTGATTCTTTTTGTTAATCTGCTTGTTACTTTCTTAATGCATTTAATAATATTTTTTATTAATAATCTGACTCTAACTCAAATAAAAAAATAAAATCTAATGCTTGATGCTGCTCTCCAAAAAGGATTTAATCTTTTCAGTCAGGCCGCTTTGGTGGCTCTCTTTCTCAATCTTTCTTATTGCCTGGATTGCAAGCAGCTCGCTCATTGGGTCGCCTTCTATCCAAATCAATCCATTCTGGCCGACTACAATGTTGCATCTTGTGGCATCTTTTATCATGATGACCATTGAGCCTTGTTTTCCTATTATCCTTGGAACTTTGTAAGGGTCAACTTCTATTATTCTTGCGCCCTTTAGCTTTCTTAATCCCGGGCCTTTCATTGTAACGTCAATCAGCTTTTGGCTTGTTACATTCACAATTTTGCAGACGATGTACTCGCCTAAGTCATAATACTGTGTCAGGTTTGCCCCTCTCTGAATGAATTCAGAAGTTGCATCCTTCATTGACATCATTGCAGAATAGGCTGAATTGGTATCTAATCTCCATCCGCTGAAGCTGACATCAATTACCTTGCAGATTATAGTGTCACCCGTTTTTGGAATGTATCTTCCTGAAAGAGGGAGGAGCTTTATTGTCCTTCCATCAATCATTACCAATCCAAGCCTGTTGGCAACTATCTTATCGCCGTTCCTGTAAGTTCCGCTTCCCGGCAGCACGTCCATTCCGATTGCCAAAGTTTCTCCCGGAACTGAGATTCCCTTATCACTTGCTAGTATTTCTGACATTTTGTTTTCACCTCAACGGTTTCGTCCGTTGACACCGACAAACTTTTTTACGAAAAAAGTTTGATCAAAAAATGTACCATCTTCGATGGCACGGACTCGTTGATTGTTTTATTCTTCTGATGATTTTTTGATTTTGATTGTTTGAAACTTTATTATTTTGTCTTCAGCACTTTAGATTCCACATTTCCGTGGCAAATCTTGTTTAACTTATCGTACAGGTCATTTTCTATTCCGCCCGGGATTTCGATGACGCCAACCCACATGCCGTTGGCCTGCCATTCCTCCCTCAACAGAGTTCCGAATGATTTTATTGTTGAATAGCATTTTGGCGCGAATTCAGGCGTTATTTTCAGCGCAATTTCTTTTACTTCAAATTTAATCGGCAGGATTGTCCTTAATGTTTTTAAAGCGTCCTGAACCTGCTCCTGAACCGGCCTGAATTCATCAACGTGGAATTTTGCTTCTGCAAAAGCGTTTTCAATCCTTTGAGGAGGATGAGGCATATGCGTTTTTGGGTCAACGCCGTTTCTGTGTATTATCGAAATTATCTGCTTCTTTTTTTCTGTTCTTAGGCCTTCCCTGTATTCCTGGGTAAGCTGGATTTCCCCTTTTTTTATTATGTTTTTAGCAACCTCATTCACATCTGAAGTGCCGAAAATCTGCTTCATGGCGTGTTCCGAGGCAACAAGCCCTTTGTGGGCGTCGGAATAAATCTGCATTGCTGCAAGAACATCGTGCATGTCAAGCTCTTTTCCTTCTTTCAATGCAAGGGCATTTTGGCAGTCTACAAGAATCTCAAACGTACTTCCCTGCGCCTTTAATCTTGCTATGATTGCCTTATCTACATTTACCATTAACATCACTTATTTCTTGACAGCCTTTTTATCATCTTTTAAATCTGATGCAAGCTTTTCTATTCTTTGCTTTGTGACTCTTTTAAATTTCTTGTCGCTTATGCTTATGTAAGCGGCGTCAATTCTTTCAACATTGAAATTTTCTCCAAGGACTTTTTTCAATGACTTTAATGAAAGCTTTAATGCCTCTTCTATTGTAATTTCCGGCTTGTATTCGTTATGGAGTATCTCTTCAACCTCAACTTCCCCTTCCCCAATTGCTGTTGCCCTGTACTGGAAATAAATCCCTATTGGGTCCGTTTCATATAATCTTGGAGTGTGGTCGTCAATGCCTGCCACTAAAACAGAAACACCAAACGGCCTTAATCCGCCGCTTTGTGTGCAAATCTGCATCAAATCGCACATGTCTTTTACAATTGTCAAAGTGTCAATTTCTGAATCATAAGTTATCCTGTTTTGCTGCGCTCTCAGCTGGGCGCGGTCAATTAAAACCCTTGCATCGCTTAGTATGCCTGAGCCTGCAGAGCCGATGTGCTCGTCAATCTGCCATATCTTTTCAACTGATTCTGGGACTACCAATGAATCTACAACTCTTTTGTCAGCTACCAGGACTATTCCGTCAGAGCAGACTATTCCTATTGCTGTTGAACCCTGCCTTACGGTTTTCTTTGCATATTCTACCTGTAAAAGCCTTCCGTCAGGGCTGAACATGGTAATTGCCCTGTCATAGCCCATTAATTGATGCGGCATTGGTTGTTGCATTTTGATTACACCTCATTTAGATATTTTTCTTCTGATTTTCTTAAAACTCCTGAAACGCCTATGCTCCTGAAAATTGTGTTATCATGATTTGTCATTGCCAAAGCTGCTTTTAGATTATCTATATGCTTATTGTTCACTTTTATTATGCCTCTTTGAAGCTCATGGTTCCACTTGTTGCTTAAGACCATTATTCCTGCCTTTGCAGCGCCCAGTTGGCCCATAAAGCTTAAAACGCTGTTTTGGATTGCGATTTCCACTTCGTTAAGGGGTTTTTTGTGATTTGAAATCACTTCAAAAGCAAGATAACGCTTCTTTTCCCTCAAACTCGGCAAAATAGGCTTTAATTTCGTCTTAACCATCTCATGTTATGAGAAGAAAATTAGTAACATCCTGTTCTTCTCTCTGTTATGGCTGAGGATTGATTGGATGTATTTAAAGCTTGCGAAAAAATGATTGTGCAGAGCCTGAAAGCTTGGAAGTCAAGAGACCTGAGAGAGAAATTTTCAATTATAAGGCAGGCAAGATTTGCGGATGATTTCTGGGCGTCTAGCTATTACTGTGGGACGGCAGGGCATGTGCCTGCTGAAGTTGTTGCAAGATACATAAGAGAGAATGCAAAGAATTTCTGATGCGCTGCGCATTGTGGGCATTCATCTATCCCCGCGCTACGCGGGGGGACTTAGCCCGCCGTTGACTAATAATTATTAATTTTCCTACCCCAAAACAAAAAGATTTAAATACACCCCTTTAAAAGAAGTAATAATTAAACTGAGGTGATTGATTTGGAAAGAAAATTTGCTTATAAGCTTACAGGGCTTGTTATTTTGGCTGTTGGTGTGTTGTTTCTTTTAAGAGATATGGGTTTGAACATAATTGGAGAGACATCAGGATGGACAATATTTATTGTTCTGCTTGGAGCTTCACTTTTGGCAGGCGGAGAAGAAATTTTGATGGCATCCGGCAAGAAAGCGCCTAAAAAGCTATAGAGAATTTTGAATAATCAATTATTTTATACATTTGATTCAGAGTTCTCTCTAGGGCTGCTGCAAAAGCCCTATCACTTCTTTTTTCTTTTTTTCCATTAATTCTTCAGAATCAGCTTCAAGGTTTAATCTCAATAAGGGCTCTGTGTTGCTAGGCCTTATGTTGAACCACCAGTTTTTGAATTCGACTGTTAATCCATCTAATCTTAAAACTTTCTTTGGGCTTTGCTTTCTGTAAGTTGCTTCAACTTCGTTCATTTTTGCTTCTTTATCTTTGACTTTAGCGTTTGTTTCTTCAATTTTGTGGTATTTTTTGAATTCATTTAATAAATTGGATAATGGCCTATTTTCTTTTGAGACTATCTCTGCCACTATCAGGCTTGATATTATTCCTGAATCTGCCCTGTAATTTTCCTTGTAGTAGTAGTGGGCTGAATGCTCGCAGGCAAAGATTGCATTCGTTTTTCTCATAGTGTCTTTTATGAACGAATGGCCTACTCTTTCTATTATTGGGGCTCCGCCGTATTTTATTATTGTTTCCGGAACCATTTTGCTGCACACAAGGTTGTAGATGACTTTGTTCCCTTTCTTTTTTTGCAAAAGGTTTTTTATTATCAAAGAAGAGATTAAAGAGCTGTTGATTACTTCTCCATTTTCATCAATGAAGAAAATCCTGTCTGCATCGCCGTCAAACGCCATTCCGAAGCCGCATTTTTTTTCTTTTACTGTTTTTTGCAATTGGATTAAGTTTTCGTATTTTGAGGGGTCGGCTGGATGGTTTGGAAAGTTTCCGTCCAGTTTAAAATAAAGAGGGGCTATTGTTATAGGGGTGTTTTTGTAGACTAGCGGAATCATCTTTCCTGCCATTCCGTTGCCTGCATCAACTGCGATTTTTAATTTTCTTAATTTTTTAACATTGATGAAATTTCTGACGTGTTTTACATATTCTTTCAGGATGTCCTTTTTTATTATCTTTCCGGATTTTTTTATTTTTATTTTTTTAAAATCATCATTTTCAATTATTGATTTAATCTGCTTCAATCCCGTATTCTCATTCATCGGAACTGCATCTGCCTTGCAGAACTTTAACCCGTTGTAATCCTTTGGATTGTGAGAGGCTGTGAACATAACTGCCGGCTTTTTCAGGAATCCTGATGCGAAATAAACGCCGTCAGTGCAGACTTCACCGATGAAGATTGCATTTGCGCCTTGTTCAGTAACTCCTTTCATGAAAAACTTGCTTAATTTAGGAGAAGAAAGCCTCATGTCTGTTCCGACTATTACATCCTTGCACTTGAGAAAATGAACGAAAGCTCTTCCGATTTTGTAGCAGACATCTTCAGTTATTGTTTTATTGTAGATTCCCCTTACATCATAGGCCTTGAAGATTTCTGAGAGCATTAATTGATTATTGATTATGATTTATTTAAATGTTTAGGTTTGATTTTCTTTTACCGGGTATTTTTAAACTGTTGCAGAATGTGGCGTTATTGAAAAGTCCTCACATTCGTTCGGGCTGCCATCTGTTCGCATGTTTAAATAATACTTTGTAGCCAAAATTCCCATTGCAATTTCCTTTTGGCTATATGATTTAGCAATAAGATGCTCACACTTTTGATGGCAGCCTTCAACTTTTCAATAACGCCCAGAATGTAGCAAATTGGGATTCGCATGTACAAGTGAACAAAAAAGTTCCCAATAAATTCGAGCAAAGATGGACTAATTATGTTTAGTATAAGGGGTTTAGGTATTAATATTTTCCGAATAAACTGCTTATTTTTTTCAATTAATTGGTTGATTGTTGCTATATGTGAAGTTTTAATAAGATTAACATAACTCCTAAAATTATGGCTGCAATAATTCGGGTAAAATTATCTTTAGATGTTAAAAAACCGTTAGCCAGCCATATAACTGAGGAATTAAATGGCTTTGACTTGTCTACATTGCTATTTAGGGGTTTTGCGGGTTATGAAAGGGAAAAAATGCAAAAATTTGGAACTGATAGGCCGGAGAGAGATTTTACTTATGCCTCGCGCGTAGAAGAACTCAGCACACAATGGCCAAACAATCAACATAACCCATTTAAATACTCATTCTCAACAGGACAGGGATCTGGAATGGCCGTGTATGATGGGAAAAAATTAATTCTTAGACCGGAAATTAACGACTGCTGTTGGCAGTTTACTGATCCCGATCTTAAACTTGATGCACTTGTAGCGATGTTTGAATTGTGGTAGAGCATAACAAATGATTACGCGCAAGAATAAGATTCTAATAAAAAACGCATCAATCCTCTTCCTCAACAGCCATAACGCCTTTCCAGTTCTTCTCTGCAATCTTATACCTTTCTAAATTGCCTACATCAAACCACTGCCCTGCAAAAGGAAAGCCCCTTAACTTTCCCATCTTGGCCAGCTTGGGAAAAACGTCTTTCTCAAGCATTGTGAAACCATCAGGAATCATATCAATTACTTCAGGCTCCAGAATGTAAAAGCCTGCGTTGATTAAGTTTGAAGGGGGATTGGAAGGCTTTTCTACGAATTCTATGATTCTTGAGCCATCCAGCCTTGCAACGCCATAATGAGCAGGGTCATCTACTGTTGTCAGGGCAATTGTCGCAAGGGCGCCTTTTCTTTTGTGCAGCCTGAACATTCTTGGGATGTTGATGCTCTTCAGCTCATCGCCGTTTGAAACGATAAAGCTGTCTTTCAGGTGTTTTTTTGCGAGCTTTAAAGGCCCCGCCGTTCCCAGCGGCTCATTCTCCTCAACATAAGAAATATTCATTCCTATCCTGCTTCCGTCGCCAAAATGCTCTTTGATTTTTTCTTTCAGATAGCCGACGCTTAAAACACAATCTCTTATGCCATATTTCTTTAATAAATCAAAAAGATGCTCGGTTATCGGCTTGCCCTGGACTGCTATAAGCGCTTTAGGAATTTTATCTGTCAATGGCCTTAATCTCGTCCCCCTTCCCCCGACTAAAAGAACAGCTTTTCCCGGAATATTTGCACCAAGGGAATCAGAGAGAATATTCTCTATTTCCTGAGACCTGTTTTTTATATCAATGCCGTCTATTCTTTTGTCTATCTGTGTAATAAGATTCTTGTCAAGAGTAATAGTTATTCTTTCTTTCATTGTACATGTCTCTTATAGTGTATTATTTCTATTTATAAACCTTTTGTTTTTTGTATGATAAAGTATGATAAATTGGAAAAGCTTAAATATTAGCTGAAAATTTCAATCGTTGAGTGATTGAAATTTTCCTTATGTAAATCATAAGAAAAAAATTTCAATAAAATTGAAATTTTTTAAAAAATTAAAATGGACAGAAACTTAGCACTTGATTTTGTGAGGGCAACAGAAGCTGCAGCTATAAGCTCTGCTTTCTGGGTTGGCAAGGGAAATGAGAAGCAGGCTGACCGCGCAGCTGTTGAGGCCATGAGAAAGGCATTCAGCATCATTGACATGGACGGCACTATTGTAATTGGCGAGGGGGAGAGAGATGAAGCTCCGATGCTCTATATTGGCGAAAAAGTTGGCTCAGGAAAAGGAATGAAGCTGGACATCGCAATAGACCCTCTTGAAGGAACTACAATCACTGCAAGAGGCGACCCAAACGCAATGGCTGTTTTCGCGGCAGCGCCTCACGGAGGGCTGCTGAATGCGCCTGACACTTACATGGACAAGATTGCAGCCGGCCCAAAATGCGCCGGAGCAGTTGACCTTGATGCTTCTGTTGAAGAGAATATTCATGCAGTTGCGAAAAAGCTGGAAAAAGATGTAGAAGAAGTCACTGCAATAATCCTTGACCGGGACAGGCACAAGGAACTGATTGAAAAAATCAGGAAGACAGGATGCAGAATCAGGCTCATAAGAGACGGGGATATTGCCGGCGCGCTTGCTCCTGCAATTGAAGATTCAGGAATAGACATTTTGTTTGGAACAGGCGGAGCTCCTGAAGGAGTAATAGCTGCTGTTGCCTTAAAATGCCTTGGCGGAGAAATACAGGGCAGGCTTAACTTTCGCAACGATAATGAAAGAGAAAGAGCAAAGAAGATGGGCATTAAGGACATTAACAAAAAGCTGCTGATGGGCGATCTGGTCAAAAGCGATGAAGCAATGTTCGCTGCAACCGGAGTCACTGACGGCACGATATTAAGGGGAGTTGAATTCCTGAGCCACGGCGCAAAAACACATTCAATAGTTATGCGGGCTAAAACAAAGACTGTTAGGTTTATTGAAGCGCATCACAAATTCGAGCATATTCCTAAATACTGAGATTTTGGTTTTATTTGGTTTTTAGTTATTTAAGTTTTATTATTTTAAATTGTTTAATGCGTTAGGAAAGAAATAATAAAATTAACACACAGAATCAGTGTTTCGGAACTAAAACAGGAACCAAACCGCCAATGGGCAAAAACCAATTAAAAGAACATCAACTAAAAATTTCAATAAATAAAAAATTTAAAATCAATTTAAAATAATAAAAAAATACAAATAAAAAATCTAAACAGGTGATTTGAATGAGCCATCATGAGCATTTGACAGCAAAGGATGTTATTGTGCCTGCTGATGTTCCGAAAAGCATGCGGGATGAATATACTAAAAACTTCCTAAAGATAACTCACAATACAGGCAGGCTCATGCTGTTTGCAGGCGACCAGAAGATTGAGCACTTAAACGACGATTTTTTCGGGAAAATAAAGGCTGGAGATTCCAATGTTGATATTCCTTTGGATGATGCTGACCCTGAGCATTTGTTTAAGATAGCAAGCCAGGCAAAGATTGGGGTGTTTGCAACACAGCTTGGAATGGTTGCAAAATATGGGATGGCTTACAAGAATGTGCCTTATCTTGTAAAATTAAATTCAAAATCACATTTGGTTAAGACTGCGCAGAAAGACCCTCAAAGCTCTGCAATGTTAAGCGTTGATGATGTTGTCAAATTCAGGAAAGACTCTGGATTGAACATTGTTGGCGTGGGCTTTACAGTTTATGCAGGCAGCGAGTTCGAGAATGATATGGTGAAAGAAGCTGCGCAGGCTGCTTTCCGCGCGCACCAAAACGGCCTGCTTGCTGTTTTCTGGATGTATCCCAGGGGGAAGGCAGTTGTTGACGAGAAAGACCCCCATCTGATTGCAGGCGCAGCAGGAATGGGTGCGTGCCTTGGCGCAGATTTTGTAAAAGTTAATTATCCGAAGCCAAAGGAAGGAAAGGCGGCAGAAGCTTTCAGGGAAGCCATAATGGCGGCAGGCAAAAGGACCGGCGTAATTACTGCAGGCGGCAGCTCAAAAGGAGTGAAGGAATTTTTGCAGGAAACATGGGACCAGATTCATGTAAGCGGATGCAAGGGCAATGCAACCGGAAGAAATATCCATCAAAAGCCGCTTGACGAAGCTGTAAAGTTTGCAGATGCGATTTCAGCTATAACAATTGACAATAAAAGTGTTGACGAAGCAATGAAAATATACAACGGATGAGGTGCTTGAAAAATGGCTATAAAAGTTGCAGTCAACGGATATGGAACTATAGGAAAGAGGGTTGCAGATGCTGTTGCAATGCAGAAGGACATGAAGCTTGTTGGAGTGACAGCGCACTCTTACAGTTTCAACACAGAAGCTGCAAAGCTTAAAGGCTACAAGATATTCACTACAGACGGCGATGCTGACTTCAAAGCAAACGGAATTAATCCTGACGGAGACATCAAAAGCCTTCTTGAGGAAGCTGATGTTATTGTAGATGCAACGCCGAAAAAAATCGGAAAGGAAAACCTTGACAAATTCTACAGGCCAAATAAAATCAAAGCGATATTTCAGGGCGGAGAAAAACATGAGATAACCGGAACTTCTTTTGTAGCGCAGTGCAATTATGATGAAGCTGTTAACAAGGATTTTGTCAGGATTGTAAGCTGCAATACAACGGGGTTGTGCAGGACTTTGGACGCTGTAAATAAAAAATACGGAATTTTAAGTGTCCATGCGACAATGATAAGAAGAGGCGCTGACCCCGGAGACATCCACCACGGCCCTATAAATGCAATCGTTCCTGTGCTTGAGATGCCGAGCCATCACGGGCCGGATGTCCGAACAGTCCTTCACAATGTGGAAATATTCACGACTGCATTAAGCGTGCCATCAACACTTATGCACCTTCACGCAATAACTGTTGACCTGAAGAAAAAGGCAAGTGTTGAGGATGCAATTGCAATGTTTAAGAATTCAACAAGAATAAGAATTGTCAGAAACGCTGAACATCTGAGGTCAACAGCTGAAATCATGGAATTCGCAAGAGACCTTGGAAGAATGAGGGGCGACATGCCTGAAATCTGCGTCTGGCAGGAAGGAATAGGAATAACCTCCAACTCACACAACAAGCTGCTTTACATGCAGGCAGTCCACCAGGAATCCGATGTTGTTCCTGAGAATATTGACTGCATAAGGGCAATGATGGGATTCAAGGACGCAGATAAGTCAATCAAAATGACGAATGAGACTTTTGGGATAAAATAATCCGGAGGTATCTTTATGAAAATCGGCGTTCCTAAAGAGGTAAAAGACAAGGAAAACAGGGTTGCACTGACTCCTGATGGGGCTAAACAATTGGTTGCTCACGGGCATGAAGTTTTTGTGGAGCGGAATGCAGGGCTTGGAAGCGGATTCAGCGATGAAGAATACAAAAAATCAGGGGCTGAAATCGTTGATGCTGCAAAAGCGTGGAATAATGATATTGTCATAAAAGTCAAAGAGCCCCTTGAAGCGGAATATGAATTCTTGAAAGAAAACCAAATTTTGTTTACATACCTCCATCTTGCCGGTGTTACGAAAACACTTACAGATGCCCTTCTCAAGGCGAAAACAACCGGAATTGCTTATGAAACAGCCGAGGATGATTATCGCAGGCTGCCTTTGCTTGCTCCAATGAGCGCTGTTGCCGGCAACATGTCTGTGCAGGTTGGGGCATATTATCTTGCAAAATTCAACAATGGAAAAGGAATGATGCTCGGCGAAGTCATGAATCATTTTTATGGCAAGGTTGTCATCATTGGGGACGGTGTTGTTGGAAGGCACGCTGCGAAAACAGCTTACGGGCTCGGGTCAAACGTTTTTATCTTCGGAAGGCATGAAGAAAGAATGGATAATTTAAGGGATATCATAGGAAAGAATGCCCATATAATGATTTCAACTCCCGAGAGTATTGCGGAGCATATCAAGGATGCTGACCTTGTGGTTGGCGCAGTCCTTGTCACAGGCGCAAAAGCTCCATGGGTTGTGACAGAAGAAATGGTAAAGACGATGCAGCCTGGCTCAGTCATTGTTGATGTTAGCATTGACCAGGGGGGGTGCATAGAAACTTCAAAGCCTACAAAGCACAGCGACCCTGTTTTTGTAAAGCACAATGTTACACATTACTGCGTTACCAACATGCCGGGCGCTTATCCAAGAACTTCCACTATTGCATTAACTAACGCAACTTTTCCCTACTTGCTTAATCTTGCGAATGAGGGCTTTGAAAAATCAATGAAAAATGACTTAGGGTTTGCAAAAGGGGTGAATACGCACAAGGGATTCTTAACTTATAAGCCTGTGGCTGAAGCGCTGAATATGAATGAGACGTTTAAGGATTTGAAAGAATTAATTTGAAAATTTTATCTTGCATTACTAAAATACTTTCTTGATAATTCCTGATGGAATTTTGCTGAATTCATCAATAAAGATTTTTGCTCAGGGTGGAGCCTGAAGTATTCAGCAAGGCCTACTCCGACATCATTGAATCTTGGCTTCGAATCTCCGAAAGGAGCTCTTAAAGCGTCTGTTAATCCAATGAGCCTGTACATTTCCAATACTTGATTATCTTTTTTTAAATCCGGGTTTGCTGCAACTATTTCGCTTTGCATTAAATGCGCATCACCTTCAGTATAGGCTGTCAGGAAATCCATTACTGGAGTGTTATCCCTGATATAAGATTTTAGTGCGGTAACATCAATTTTCAGCTCTTCAGCTTTTTTAATAACCTCAGGCCTGCTGTAAAGGCGCAGTTTATGGCTGTTTCCCATAGATTCTAAATTTAATTCTCTTAATTTCGGATCACTTAAAATGGCCCCACTTAATTTTGAAAATCTATTATCCATATCCAATTCATCTACAATTCTATAAATTGCCTGAGTTTCTGGCTGCAATGCGTGCTGCAGTTCATGTATATTAACTATAACTGAATGTGCCGGCCTGACAGGATCAAACACATAATGAAAGATTTTTATTTTTTTCCCCCCGGCATCTTGAGCAAATAATATTCCGGGATTACCACTGGTAGGCAAAACATTGTCTATACTTGCTTTTTTAAAAAGCTCTTCTGCGATCAATCCAAAATAAGACCTTGCCGAGTATACAGCTGCCCCCATTGAGATTCCTGCGCTGTGCGGCATAAAGCCTGAGGGTATTGAATATTCGCAAATATCTATTATATCGCTAAGATTTTGTGCTCCTTTTGAATCTATTGAACTGATTTTTCCGGAACTTATTACGTTTCTTAAATCTGCCTCAAATTGACTTAATGCAGGAATAAATCTATGCTCAATCTTTAGATTGGGCTTTACAGTTTGATACAGCTCTGAAGTTCTTGATGCCAATGATTTATACCCTTCCTGAACCATTTCTTCTATTTTAAATTCAGGCTCATGCTGAGGAGCATTGGGCACTGAGCAAGAAGTATTTGCCAGAGTTCCGCCTAAAATCAAGCTTCCTAGTTCTATGAATCTCCTTCTCGTTAATTCCATTATTGAGTTTATGCATACAGCTATGTTTTTAAATCTATCTAATTTTTACTTTTAAGAAGTGGTTACATAACCAAAAACTTTTTGCTTGCAGTGCCTTACGGGAGCCCGGTTCTCTGCCTTTGAGCGCTTCTCACTATGTAATAAGGTGGAGTGAACCCCTCGCAACGCTCGCCGATAACATTTGTTTATAAAATTTTAACTTTATGATGCTATGCACATACCTGCCTATAGGCTTTGTCCGAAAACTCGCCAAAAGGCTCGGTTTTCAACTAAAATGCATTGCATTTTCGAGGTGCTCGAAAATTATTAATTTTCGTTGCTCCGAATTTTGCGTAATTCATTTGATTGATAAGCTTCGCATCTTGATGGCAAAAACTACTTTTCGGACAAAGCCCATTTTTAAGTAAGATTAATAAACATTTAAATCATTTGGCATTAATATGGAAAAAAACAAAATAAGGCGCTGTTTAAGCATCGGAGCTTCAGCTTTTATTTTTCTTGTGTTTGGGATTTGGGAACTGGTAAATCCGGAGTACTGGGCAAGGTTTGTTCCTTCTTCATTGTTTAACTTTAACCCGACAATTCTTATAATAGTTCACGGAATTATCCTTACTTTGCTTGGAGTCTGGCTGATTACAGGAAAATGGCTAAGGGTAGCTGCAATTGCAGGAACTTTGGTCATGGCGCAGATTGTTCTTTCACTTATAGTATCTTCAGGTTTCAGCGATCTTGTGGTGAGGGATTTTACAATTATGCTGTTTGTCCTTTCCCTGGCTTTTGAAGAAAAATGAACGAGTGTACTGGATAATTTACATTCTAACAATTCCTATTATCTTTTTAACATATTGGAATTATAGTTTCTAAACTATATTTCTCACAAGCACTGGACATGGCGCTGTGAAATGTATAAAGGAAGAATTCTTACAATAATAAAAAAGAAAGGCCGCTTAACCGGCCAAGAAGCTGAAACCCTCTGCCAGCAATGGCTTCTGGGCTCAAATCCTGCAAAGGAAATAGCTTTCTGGGCGAGAGTCCCAGCCGCGGCGCTTATTTTTACCTCAGCCAACTTTCTTCTATAACATATTTTTTCTCAAGATATTCGACAACATCGCCTGCGTGAAGCTTTCTCTTGTTTCTCGTTTCAATTTCATTATTAACTTTGACAGAGCCTTCGCGAATCAATAATTTTGCCTGGCCGCCGGTATTTACAATGCCGATTGCCCTGAGATAATTATTCAGCTCTATGAATTTAGTCGAAGTATCTTGGGTCATCGCTTCTCACCGTTGTTGTGGTTTTTACTCTGTATTCATTTGTTCTTGAGGGCATAAATTCCCTGTTTTGCTTTGGCTTGGGAGCTATTTGATTAAATTCCATGACTTTTCTTAAGTTCATGTTGCCGCAGCTACGGCAGGAAAAGAAAACGCCGAATTTGCCGTGCAGCATTTCTAAAGGCTCGCCGCAAAAGCACTTCAAGTCATCCAAAAGATCTTCTTTATGTGAAATGCATACAGGCACACTTTGCTTGTTCATCAAAGTTGCATGCTTTCCGCAGAACGGGCAATTGTCAATCTTGCTGTGGCCGTATTTCTTTGGGATGAACATAAGGATTTAGTTAAAGAGGGGGTTTAAATTATTTGCTTTTTATGACTTACTAGATTACACTACTTTAAAATAGGTACAAGAATGAAAGATTTATAAATTGATGAAGATTTTTTAGTATATGGACGTTTTAATTGCACCGCAAAATTGTATAGATGATCTTCCGGTCTTATCGGAACTTGAAGATTTAATATATCTAGAATGGGGAAAATTTGATGTCGGTAATCATGATTCTATTAAACATACGCGAGTATTTAATGCTGTTCAGAGAGATGAAAAACGACGCAACCAATTCAAATCCGACCACAAGCCAGAAGCTGTTCAAAGAACAGGCTCGCTTATGAAAAACAAGGAACTGCACTACAGAGTTCGCAGGCCTCAAAAAAGAGGCAGGAAAATGCAGGGGAAGTTTGAACCTACAACTGTTGATAGGCATTACGAGCCATTGAGGCAAAAGATAAATCGTTTAAGGCATGAAGACGTGTTTAGGCAATGCATTGGCGTCTTGTATGGCTACAGCCATATTTTGAGAAGCGATCCAAAATTCTACGGAAGGGCTACAATCAAATATAGGAACTTGGCTTTGGATGCGCTGGGGCTGCTCAGGAGCATTAAGAGAAGCGACAGTTATATCGACAATTTGGTTGGAGCTCAATGGAAGGAATTTTTGTTTCCTCCAAGCGGATATTCATCAATCGGACTGACAAATAACCGCAATAGCTATATCCACAAGGTCGTTGACTGTGCCGATTGGAAGGTAAACACCAATTTCTATTCACAATTAAATTTAGAAAATTCCATTGAAAGTTTGCTGTCAAAGTTTGCAATGAAAGCCGGTCTTAACCTAACAGCAGCAAGAATTACTGATGTGGGCTCTGTTGACAGAACAGTAAATGAAAAACACAGGGAAATAATGGATTTGCATATGAAACAAGGGGAAGAACAAGACGACAGCACATATTGGATTAAACGTGTTGCATCCAGGGACTTTGAGAGCCTTAAAAATGAAAGAGAATTAACGAGATACTCCCTTGATGACTCAAACGGAAAAAGCGCCGGATATGTATCATTCAGATATTACAGCAGGCTTAATGTCTATTTTGAGCATGTATTCAGGATATTTGAAATAAGATCGGAGGGAGTGCCTAAATATATAATTGATGAATTCCTGGCACGATTAAATTCAGAGAGCATTTCTACTGCACGAAATGGTGTTCAAGCCAATGGAAGATACCGAAGCAGCAATAGGATTCCAGGAATATTTAATCACAATGGTGCCGCAGGCCTAAGAAAAGTAACAACACCCGAAAGTTCTGTTGCAGGAAATAGCAATCCTTTTGCCAATGATTATCGCTTCAGAAAACTGATTCCAGACAGGAAAGGAGTCGTCAATCTTAAATATTGACTTTTAATTAATTGTAATTTAATAAAAAATAAATAAAATTCTTATGTAATTGATTTACAAAGCATCAGCTAGCCTTATGATTAGCTAACCAAGCTAAAAAACTAAAAAAGAAAAAATTACTCTTCTGATTCTTCACTGGATTCCTGAGAATCGCCATCTGAAGATTCTGAATCAGATGAGCTTCCTGAATCAGATGAGCTTCCTGAATCAGATGAGCTTCCTGAATCAGATGAGCTTCCTGAATCAGATGAGCTTCCTGAATCAGATGAGCTTCCTGAATCAGATGAGCCTTTTGAAACGTTAACTGCCTTTGGGCCTCTGTCTCCCTGACCTACGTCAAAAGTTACTGAATCATTGTCTCTAAGGGTTGTGCCCGGGTTGACGCCGGTTGTATGAACGAAATATTCTTTTCCATCCTCACCTGCAATAAATCCGAATCCTTTTCCGCTGTTAAAAAATTTTACTGTTCCTTTCATCTTGACACCTCAATGGTATGTGTACTCCTCTGCCCTTCTGCCGCAAGCCTTGCAGAACTTTTTTTGGCTTGCGTCTTATGCACTACTAATCTTGCCTGCACTGATGCAGAATTTGATTATATTGTAGGCTATCTATCAGCAGTTAAACGCCTTGCTTTTTAAATGCTTGGGTTTTTGGACTTACTAGAAGTTAGTTTCAATTTTAGAGCCCTCACTTAAAATGTAAAAAAGAAGAAAATTTATTTTAGGATGCAGGCTTTTTCTGATATCTTTCTGTTACAACTGAATTATCCAAAGCAACAACCAGATTCTTATAAAAAATTGAATTAGCAGTATCCAAGTTATGCCTATACCACCCATTGGGGCATTTAATTTGTCTTTTTCCAAGAAACAGTCCGCTATCTGCCATTTCATATTCCCTCATTAATTCAGGACTGAATGCCACTCCTACAGGAACTGCGAAAGATGGTGCTGCACTTTCTGGATTTATTGAAATTCCCTGGTCGCCATGATATCCATAAGGATTAATTTCATTTTTTCCAACATAGAGATGGCTGACTATTGGAACAGAATCTAATGTGATGCCTAAATCATTTTGCTCAATAACTCTTGGTTCAAATAAAACTCTGCCCGTTTCTCCACCTTTGAAAATATCACGAAGAATAGCTTGAACATCGCTTCTTTTATCAGCAATTTCCTCTAAATCTTTTACTGTTGCTTCAACAGCATCATAAACCAACTCAGGAACAGATTTAAAATTAATCCCGCCTTGTTTCATAAACGGATGATAAGGGGGAATTTCAATTCTGCTAAAATCCCAAAATTTTCTCTCATTGTGCCCTATAGCTTGCCGTAAAACTAAAGGAAAATGCTCTCTCGTAAACATCAAACTGTCCAATGTTGACATGCACCATAGAATAAAACATGAATTTAAAAATCTTTCGTAATTTACCACTTTGTAGTTAATATCAGGGCGAAGGATAATAATTATCAAATATCATAAATTTCACCCGTTCTCATCCACGAACTCGTCATCTTTGTTCAGAAGAATGTTTTTCTGGTCTTTCTTTTCCCTGAAAGTTCTTGGAACGTGGATTTTCTCTCTTGTAATGGGATTCTCGCCTGTGTAGTACATTGCAGTTGACAAAGTTCCAGGAGTTGGGGTAAACACCTGTGTCAGATTGACAAACAAATCATTTTCCCTGCAGAATTCTTTTGTCTCTTCCATGTCCTCTTTTGTGCTTCCGGGATGCGCTGCAATGAAATAAGGAACTAGATTTTTATTGGTTTTTTGCTCTTCATTGACTTTTTTGTATTCTATCAGAAATTCCCTGAATGCAGAAGCTGTTGCCTTGTTCATCTGCTTTAGAACCTTGTCGTTCAAATGCTCCGGCGCTATCTTCAGCCTTGTTACAAATTGCATTATTTTCCTGAACAGCTTCTTTTGGTCAAGGATTATGTCATGCCTTATAGCGCTTCTTAACTCCAATGATGTGCCTTTATATTTTTGGTTTAATTTTTCTATCTCTTCCAGTAATGGGTATAAATCGTCGCTTAAAACCCTGAACTGGCAGCCGACGCACTGCTGGTTGCAGTAATCCTTCTTGTCATAAACTTTGATTGTTTCCTCAATCACCGGAGATTTCATTTCTGACTCATATTTGTAAAGAGCGCATCTGGAGCCGTACATGTTCAAAGTTGGAAGGGTTAAATCATTTATTTTTTTGATTCCATTACTGTAAATTGTTTCAATCTCTTTTACTATGCTTTCCTTGCTTCTCTTGGCAACTTCCTTGCCCTGAACCAAAGGGATTACACAGAATGAGCACGAGCCCCAGCAGCCTCTTCCAATCACGACAGATTCTTCCAGCTTTTCTATCATTCTCTCGTTTAATTCAAAGTTTCTTGATGAAGGGTGGAGCTGCCTTGTAAATGGAACGCGGTAGATGTAATCCATCTCTTTTTCCGTCAAGGTGTGCGCCTGCCTATTATGCTGTATGAATCCTGAGCCGCAGCCTTCAATAAACGACTCGTCAGGAAGAAGGTAAAATGTTCTTGTCAGCAGGTTGAATTTTTCTTTTTCTGCGGCGCATTCCTCATAAGAAGGAAGCTTTCTGATTTTATCATTTATTTCGTTTTTTTTAATTCTGAATGAAACTCCTTCGATGGAATTTAAGCCCAATTCATTTTTAATATTTTCAAATTTGTCCATTTTTATTTTTTTCATTCTTTCCAATAATGTTAAGATAGAACGCTCTGCATTTCCAAAGAGAAGGAGGTCTGCTTTTGTGTCATTTAATATTCCCCTTCTCAGCTTGTTGTCCTTGTAGTCAAAGTGAGTGAATCTTCTTATCGTCGCTTCTACACCTCCAAGGACAGTTATTGAATTCTTGAAATGCTCCTTGATTTTTTGGGTGTAAACCATCAAAGCCCTTTCCGGAACGAGAACATTTTCCCTTTTCTTCAGCATAGGGGTGTAATTTGCCAGCATTGAGTCCAATAAGCCTGAAGTTATGCAGAAGAAATATTTTGGAGCGCCGCATGCCTTGTAATCCTCATCATTTAGCGGCTGCGCGATTATTCCAACTTTGTAGCCTTTCTTGTCTAAAAGTCTCGAGAGAATGGCAACTCCACTTAAAGGGTGGTCATAATAAGGGTCGCCGGTTATAAAGACTACATCAAACTGGGAGAAATCTTTGTAGTATGATTTTCCTTCTTCAGATGAGATTGGTAAAAATGATTTTGACATGGAATTGGAAGGTTTTGTTCATTTAAAAAGGTAAGGTTATTTTGGTGCAATGTAGTGCCAAGTGACATATGTCACCACCATTAAAATTCAGCTTTGTTGGCTGAATTTTGGTGGTGTACATGAACAAAGAAGAAATCAGAAAAGAATTCTTTAAGTTGAGGATTAAGGGGCATAGCTA